>JAESFV010000045.1_pt1 | contig 277359 bp, 254 predicted proteins | sample 9269471 | NCBI WGS metagenome assembly JAESFV01 (sample SAMN14502647, study PRJNA617108) | algae metagenome | isolation source: Symplocastrum torsivum CPER-KK1 and co-occurring heterotrophs from... | place: USA: Central Plains Experimental Range, Colorado | collected 2001-01-01
AGTTCGATGGCGGTACATGGCTTTAATGCCATTGCCGATGGAAGCACAGGCAATATGGACGGTGACCAGACCTGGACGGTAATGGACATGAACGGTGACAGCAAGCCCGACCTGGTTGTCACTTCACAGGAAGTGACGATAGGAAATTATGGCGTTGATACCGCATTTGGCCTGCCTTCGACCCCTCATTGGAAAGTATATCTAAACAGCGGGAACGGTTTTGCCACCACGGCTGTCAACTGGACCTTGCCTCAGGGCGGCTATTTGAGTTCGATGGCGGTACATGGCTTTAATGCCATTGCCGATGGAAGCACAGGCAATATAGACGGTGACCAGACCTGGACAGTAATGGACATGAACGGTGACAGCAAGCCGGACCTGGTAGTCACTTCACAGAAAGTGACTATAGGGAATTATGGTGTTGGTACCGCATTTGGCCTGCCTTCAACCCCTCATTGGAAAGTATATCTAAACAGCGGGAACGGTTTTGCCACTACGGCTGTCAACTGGACCTTGCCACAGGGCGGCAATTTAAGTTCGATGGCGGTACATGGCTTTAATGCCATTGCTGATGGAGACACAGGCAATATAGACGGTGACCAGACCTGGACAGTAATGGACATGAACGGTGACAGCAAGCCCGACCTGGTAGTCACTTCACAGAAAGTGACTATAGGGAATTATGGTGTTGGTACCGCATTTGGCCTGCCTTCAACTCCTCATTGGAAAGTATATCTTACTGGCTCAACATTGGGAACTGACCCTTTTGTTGCTAATAAAAAAGAAATAGTAGTGTACCCAAATCCTTCTAATGGAAAATTTTTGATCAAAGCGGAAACTGAAAATATAAACGTAGTAATCAATGATTTGGCAGGTAGAACCGTATCAAATCAAACTGGAACGACGATTGACTTATCGGGTTATCCGCAAGGTATTTACCTGATGAATATTCAGATTGAAGATGAAATGTTTGTGAAAAAAATCATATTAGAATAAAACATAGGATTAAAATAGGCAGAAGTTTCAATGGCTTCTGCCCAAAATATTAGAATTTGTATTGGAGATATTGCAAAATTCCAACAAATAAAGTCTCTGCTCTCAAGGATTGAATGCCAATTAAACCCAAAACCATCGCTTGCTTTTTTTTTATTTAAGACTATCTTTGTTGCCATAGTTTTAAGTTTTGGCTGATATCAAGGTGTAATGTCAAAGGGAAAACCTAATGCGGGAACATTTGAGTAAGTAAAAAATTGAAATTAAAACTTTTAAAATCAAATATTTAATATAATTTAAATTTTATATGTCAGACGATAAGAAGGTAATTTTTTCGATGCAGAAAGTAAGCAAGACTTACCAAAGCAGCGACAAACAGGTATTAAAAAACATATATCTTAGTTTCTTTTACGGAGCTAAAATCGGTATTCTCGGACTTAACGGTTCAGGAAAATCTTCCTTATTAAGAATCATCGCCGGAGTAGATAAAAACTATCAGGGTGATGTGGTTTTTGCACCGGGTTATACCGTTGGTTATTTAGAGCAGGAGCCGCAACTGGATGAAAACAAAACCGTAATTGAAATTGTAAGAGAAGGTGTGGCTGAAACCATGGCTGTTTTAGACGAGTTCAACAAAATCAACGACCAGTTCGGATTACCGGAAGTTTATGAAGATGCAGACAAAATGCAGAAACTGATGGACCGTCAGGCTGAACTTCAGGACAAGATTGACGCTTTGGGTGCCTGGGAAATCGATACCAAGCTGGAAATTGCTATGGACGCATTACGTACTCCGGAACCGGATACACCAATTAAAGTGCTTTCAGGAGGAGAAAGAAGACGTGTGGCATTATGCCGACTTTTATTACAACAACCGGACGTACTTTTGCTGGATGAGCCTACCAACCACTTAGATGCTGAATCTGTATTGTGGTTAGAGCAGCACCTTGCACAATATTCCGGAACCGTAATTGCTGTAACCCACGACCGTTATTTCTTAGATAATGTTGCCGGTTGGATTTTGGAATTGGATAGGGGTGAAGGTATTCCGTGGAAAGGAAACTATTCTTCATGGCTTGACCAGAAATCAAACAGAATGGCACAGGAAGAGAAAGTGGCTTCCAAAAGAAGAAAAACATTGGAGCGAGAGTTGGAATGGGTACGCCAGGGAGCCAAAGGCCGCCAGACCAAACAAAAAGCACGTTTGCAAAACTACGATAAGCTTTTAAACGAAGACCAAAAACAACTGGATGAAAATCTGGAAATCTATATCCCGAACGGACCTCGTTTGGGAACAAACGTAATTGAGGCTAAAGGCGTAGCAAAAGGCTATGGCGACAAGCTTTTATACGAAGATTTGAATTTTACTTTGCCACAAGCCGGAATTGTGGGTATTATTGGGCCAAACGGTGCCGGTAAGACCACTATTTTCAGAATGATTATGGGCGAGGAAACTCCGGATAAAGGAGAGTTTACTATTGGAGAAACCGTTAAGATTGCTTACGTAGACCAAAGCCACTCTAATATTGATCCTAATAAGTCCATCTGGGAAAACTTCTGCGACGGACAGGAATTAATCATGATGGGAGGAAAGCAGGTAAACTCAAGAGCCTACCTGAGCCGATTTAACTTTGGAGGAAGCGACCAGAATAAAAAAGTAAGTACGCTTTCCGGTGGAGAAAGAAACAGATTGCACCTGGCAATGACCCTAAAAGAAGAAGGGAACGTATTGCTTCTGGATGAGCCTACCAATGATTTGGATATCAATACGCTTCGTGCTTTGGAAGAAGGTCTTGAAAATTTTGCAGGCTGTGCAGTGGTTATTTCCCACGACCGTTGGTTCCTGGACAGAATCTGTACACACATTCTTGCTTTCGAAGGAAATTCTGAAGTTTATTTCTTTGAAGGAAGCTTCTCTGATTATGAAGAAAATAAGAAAAAACGCCTGGGTGGCGACCTGATACCAAAACGTATCAAGTACAAAAAATTAATACGAAATTAATAATCACAAAATCTCGGTTCATACCGGGATTTTTTCATTATATAAGTATATTTGAATAAAAATTATCTATGCCCCGAAGTAGAATAATTTCATTTGTTCTTATCTCATTATTTTTTTACAATCTGTCCTTTTCACAGGAGAAAGACTCATTAAACAAAGTAAGGGTTAAGATTTATGATCTCATATGCAAAGCAGATGGCCTACTCATAGACCTGAAATATATGGAATCGCTGCAGGTTTCAAAACAGGCTCTCAATCTGGCTTACAAAAACAAGCAATATGACTATGTTGCGATGTCCTACAATACTATTGCCGGTTGCCATGAAGAGCTTTTGAATACAAAAATGGCTCTTGCTTATTATAATAAGGCACTCCAATATTCACTGAAGACCAAAAATGACACCATAAAAGATTGGATTCATAACAATATTGGCAACATCTACAATTTTGTAATTAAAGATTACGATAAAGGAATCTACCATTATAAAAAATCATTACAATACGCCAATAAAGGGAAAGATACCACAGAGATTATCTTTACTGAAATGAACCTGGCCTGGGCTTATTTCAATAAAAAAGATTTTGAACAGGGTTATCCCTATGTTAAAGATGTTGAAAAGCATCTTGATAAATATGGCGATATCGAATCGAGAGTGATTGTAAACAATCTCTTAGGAATGTATTACAGCAATAAGGGAGATGCCAGGCGGGCCGGTTTTTATTTCAGGACTGCAATTGATTACGGAATCAGATACAAACAACAAAATGCTCTGGCAGATGCTTATGCCGAATATTCAAAACACCTGTATGAAATAAAAGATTATAAAAATGCATATCTGAATAAAGTCAACTATGAAAAGCTGAAAGATGATTTGCACAATCATGAAAAAATGAAAAGTGCCCAGATAGCAGGTGTTCAGATTGAATTGGATGAATCGAGAAGAAAAATTGATAAAATTGAACTCGAAAAATATGCACAGCAGGAAAATCTGAAAAATTCCAAAATCATCGTTATACTATTCCTGGCCATCCTTATCATTTTACTACTGTTGCTTTATACTTTCTATAAAAACAGTATCTACAGAAAAAAAGTCAACCAGCAGCTTTTGGAAAGTAATGCAGAATTAAAAATTGCAAAAGACAAGGCCGAAGAATCTTCCAAATTAAAAAGCCAGTTTATTTCTACGGTAACCCACGAATTGAGGACTCCTTTGTATGGCGTCATAGGAGTTACCAATTTAATTCTGGACGAACATAAAGAATTGGAAAATAGCCCGCATATCAACTCTTTAAAGTTTTCAGCGCGCTATCTTCTTTCGCTTGTCAATGACCTGCTTCAGATTCATAAAATAGAAGATAAGAAAATTGTTTTGGAGGAATTGCCGCTCAACATTATGGATGAAATTGAAAAGGTCAAGGAAGCCTTACAGTTCATTGCCATCAAAAATAAAAATAAGGTACTCATTGATGTGGGTATAGAAATACCGGAATATCTGATAGGCGATAAGCTGCGTTTGTCACAGATTTTGGTAAATCTTACCAGCAATGCCTTAAAATTTACACAAAACGGAACTATACGATTAACCGCTGCATTGGTGAAAAAAGTAGGCAATATACATCACATCAAATTTGAGATTGTGGATAATGGCTGTGGGATTGCGATAGAAAACCAGAACAAAATTTTTGAAAAATTTGTACAGATAGACCGGAAGGAAGGAGATTATCAGGGAACAGGGCTTGGCTTGTCTATCGTAAAACGTCTTTTGGAGCTTTTAGGAAGTACGATTCAACTGCAAAGTAAGGAAGGTGAGGGCACAACAGTAACATTTATCATTCCTTTTGAATATGATGCCAATGCCACAAAATCTTATATTGAAAACATAGATGTTGATACGACCAATAGTTCTTCCTATAAAATTCTGGTGGTAGAAGACAACAAAATCAACCAGATGGTAACCAAAAAAATTATTGAGAAAAACAACTATAAATGCGTTGTTGTTGATGACGGTTATGCCGCTCTTGAAATTCTTGACAAGGAAAATTTTGATGCTATCCTGATGGATATTAATATGCCGGTCATTAACGGATTTGAAACTACACGAATGATTCGCGACAAAGGTATTGACATTCCTGTAATTGCGCTTACTGCATTTGATAAGGATGAAATTACAGACGAAGCCAAATTGTCCGGAATGGACGACATCCTCATAAAACCATTTGAACCTCTGCGTTTATTTCAGATTATTAACAGCCAGATTGCTAAACATGTACATTAGCTTATCTGAAATTGATTTCGGCATAAATCGGAAGGTGGTCAGATGGATAACGGCAATCTTTTGAATCGCTCAATGTGGCAAACTTAACAACTTCCATCGTATTCCTGTTGATAAAAATATAGTCAATTCTTGTAGTCACCGGCTTATTAAATTCAAAAGCATTAAAAGTACCTTCGGGACCAAATACAATGCCTCTGCATACTTTTTGGGCATCGTCCATTTGTTCCTTAATCAATTGCAATGGTCGCGTATCAGCTTCAAGGTTGAAATCGCCGGTAAGGACAACAGGAAGATTGTCTCTGTTAATTTTTCTGATTTTTTCTAAAATAAGTTTAGAACTTTCGGCTCTGGCAATATCACCAACATGGTCAAAATGCGTATTGAACACCCATACTTTCTTTTTGTTTTTCTTGTTTTGGAACAAACCGTAAGTGCATACTCTGTTATAGGCCGCATCCCAACCTTTTGATGGTTTTTCAGGAGTTTCAGACAGCCAGAAAGTGTTTTCTTCCAAAAGTTTGAACTTATCAGAGTTATAGAAAATAGCACTATGTTCTCCTTTTGATTTTCCATCGTCTCTGCCTTTCCCAATAAAACCATAACCGGTTAGCGTACTGTCAATATAGCTCATCTGTTGCGGTAATGCTTCCTGTACACCCATAAAATCCGGCATATAGAATTTCACCTGGTCTGTCAGGAATTCTTTTCGTTTTGACCATTGGTTATCGCCATCACTTTGGGTATCGAGACGGATGTTGTAGCTCATGATTTTAAGGTCTTGAGAAAATGTTACCTGACTTGCAAGCAGAAGAAAAAGAAAAACAGATTTCATGGTATGAGGAGATTATATCAGAAATACAAATTTAAGACAAAAAACGCTGGTTAATACCAGCGTTTCTTATTCTTTTTTGAGGCATCCGATTTTCTCGAATTATTTCCTTTAGATTTATTTTTATGGCGGAAATCAGGTTTTGCATCCGGATTAGGTTCTTCTTCGTCTTTCCACGGATAGGGATGGTCGCCAATTGTTTTGACATTGACTTTGATGAGTCGCTGAATATCTTTCCAGTAGACTTCTTCGTCTTTGGAACAGAATGATATGGCAATACCACCATTTCCGGCACGTCCGGTTCTTCCAATTCTATGCACATAGGTTTCCGGAACGTTAGGAAGGTCAAAGTTGATGATGTAAGGCAGCTTGTCAATATCGATTCCTCTTGCCGCAATATCGGTAGCAACGAGCACACCAACTTCCTTACTCTTAAAACTGTCCAATACGCGCTGTCTGGCATTTTGTGATTTATCTCCATGAATGGCTTCAGCAGCTACGCCCTGTTTTCTTAGCGCTTTGACAACGTTGTCAGCACCGTGTTTGGTTCTGGCAAAAACAAGCACATCAGAAATTTTTTCATTTCGGATTAAATGGTATAATAATTTTCGCTTGTCACTTTTATGAACAAAATAAATACGCTGCTCTACAGTTTCAGCCGTTGTTGACGGAGGAGAAACGGAAACATATTCCGGTTGGTTCAGGAAAGTTTCAGCCAATTCGCGGATAGCCATTGGCATAGTAGCCGAAAATAAAAGCGTCTGCCTGTTTTTTGGCGTAAGCTTTACTATCTTTTTCACATCATGGATAAACCCCATGTCAAGCATCTGGTCGGCTTCGTCCAGAACCAGGGTATGAAGGTGGTCAAGATTGATAAAACCTTGTTTGTGAAGGTCGAGCAATCTTCCCGGTGTAACGATTAGGATGTCAACGCCTTTTTTTAGGAGTTCTACTTGTGGCACTTGCGAAACACCACCAAAAATAGTTAGCTGTACTAGATTGGTATATTTTGCATAGGCATCAAAACTTTGTCCTATTTGTACGGCCAATTCGCGGGTAGGCGTAACAACGAGCGCCCTGATTTGTTTTGTTTTCTTAGCAGAACCTACAATACGGTGCAAATGATGAACAATAGGAATAGCAAAAGCACCGGTTTTTCCGGTACCGGTTTGTGCACAGCCTACCAAATCATTTCCGGCCAGTATAATCGGGATGGATTTTTCCTGGATAGGAGTGGCTTCAATGTAGCCAAGTTCGTGAACGGCTGTTTGTATACTTTTAGAAAGAGATAAATCTTCAAATAACATAAAATCAAATTTAATAGTTGCATTAATTGCAAATATGCGGCAAAGATAGTCTTTAATTATTAAACGGATTCCTTTTGTTTTTTACCGCCCAAAAAGAACAAAGCCCCAATAATTGGAGCTTTGAACCCTATTAACCAAAAATAAAACAAACCAACATGCAACTACTCATGTTTTTTTCTATAGGCGATATAAAATACCTGCGGCAGGACAGTCAATGAAAAAATCATACAGAAAAGCAGGCCGCCTACAATCATAATGGCTAAAGGTTTTTGGATTTCAGAACCCATCCCTGATGAAAGCGCCGCAGGTAATAGACCCATGGAACCCATCAGCGCAATCATCACAATGGGACGAATTCTGCTGTAAACACCTTCGGAAATGGCTTGCTTTAAAGGCATTTTAGCCCGAAGATTATCTTTCATGACGGCAATCAAAATGATTCCGTTAATAGTGTTAACTCCAAAAAGGATAATAAAACCAATACCTGCTGAAATCCCGAAGATGGTTCCTGTCATCCATAACGAAAGGAAACCTCCCGCAAAGGCATACGGAATCGTACTGGTTGCAATCAATGTGTCTTTCATGTTTCCAAAATTGAAATACAGCAGGAACAGTATAAATAATAATACCACCGGAACAATAATTGCCAATTGTTTCGAAGCACGTTCCTTACTTTCGAATTCACCGGCCCATTTCATCGTATTTTCTTTCGGAAGCTTGACTTCGGCCGCTACTTTTTTCTGGGCTTCTGCGATAGTACTGCCCAAATCACGTCCTTCAATACTGAAACCAATGGCAATGTAACGGCTGTTGCCTTCTCTGTAAATAAAGGTTGGCCCGGTTTGATAGCTGACCGTTGCAATTTCACGCAGCGGCACTTTTTTACCGTCCATCGCAGGAATCAGGATATTTTCTATTTTTTCTTTAGAGTCTCTGTATTCTTTTTCAAAACGGATTCTAACATCAAACATACGTTCGTTTTCATAGAATGTAGTTGCCGCCTGACCGCCAATTGTCATCGCAATTACTGCCTGTGCATCAGAAGTTTTTACGCCATAGCGCGCCATTTTTGAATCATGCAACTGGATTCGCAATTCCGGCAGCCCAATATTTTTATACACATTCACATCATCAATACCTTTTACAGGAGCAATTGATTTGGCTACCTTATTGGCATATTCTTCCAGTTTGAACAAATCATCACCAAATATTTTGATAACCAGCGGACTTTTTACTCCGGCTACATATTCTTCAACATTATCCTGGATTGGCTGACTGAACCCGAAATTGATGCCCGGATATTCTTCAAGCTTTTCTTTGATTTCAGCAATCAGGTCTTCTTTTGAAATTTTCCTTTTCCATTCGTTCTGGTGTTTCAGTTCCATGTGAAATTCAATGTTGAAAAAGCCGGTTGGGTCGGTTCCGTCATTTGGCCTTCCGGTTTGGGAAAGGATGAATTTTACCTCGTCAAATTTCTGGAGTTTCGTTTTCATTTCTTTGGTGAGACGTACGGATTCATCAAGATTGATGCTGTTTGGCAACGTAGCACGAATATAGATGGCTCCTTCATTCAGTTTAGGAATAAACTCTGAACCATAGAACATAAATCGTCCAAAGCAAATGGCAAGCAGGATTATAAAACCATATACGGTAGCCCTGCGATGCTTTTCGCTCCACTGGAACATTTTATAAAGATTCTCTCTAAAGAATCGGGAAATCTTGTTTTCCTTTTCAACAATGTTTTTGGTTAGCAGCACCTTGCACATCGCCGGAACATAAGTAAGGCTCAATATCAATGAACCTACTAAAGCATAGCCCAAAGTAAATGCCAACGGCGAGAACATTTTTCCCTCTACTTTCTGGAAAGAGAAAATAGGTAACAGGGCAACGATTAATATGATTAGGGCAAAGAAAATATAGGTTGCCACGCTTCCCACACTTTTTTTGATAAGTCCCATTTTTGACATATTGTTGAAACGCTGCATTCCCACCTTATGCGCTTTCTTTTCGAGCGAGACAAAAACCTGTTCCACAATGACGAGCGTTCCTTCCAGCAGCAATCCAAAATCAAGAGCACCCATAGAAATCAGGTTGGCCGGAAGTCCCTGTATGCGCAACATGATGATGGCAAACAAAAACGAAAGCGGAATTACAGAGGCAACAATAACGGTCGTACGCCAGTTGTACATGAAGATGAAAACAATCAGCGAAACGAGCAATACACCTTCAATCAGGTTTTTTGTAACTGTATGGACGGTGGTGTTGACCAATTCCGTTCTGTCTATAAAAGGTTCAATGGTTACACCTTTTGGTAAGATTCTTTCATTCAGTTCGTCAATTCGGGTTCTTAGGTTGGCAATGACTTCACTTGGATTTTCTCCGCGAAGCATGACAACGATTCCCTCTACCAAATCGTCATTATTGTCTAATCCTACTTGTCCTAATCGGGGTTTAGAACCAATTTTTACTTCTGCGACGTGTTTTACCAGAATAGGAGTAGAACCTTTTACTTCAATCAGTATGTTTCCGATATCGTCAATATTGTCCAGTAAGCCCACACCACGCACTACATAGGCCTGGTCACCACGCTGTATGACATCACCACCCACATTGATATTGCTTTTGGAAACCGCTTCATAAACGTCAAGAGGCGAGAGGTCATAGTTGACAAGTTCTGTCGGATTGATTTTTATTTCGTAGATTTTTTCTTCTCCACCAAAACTTACTACGTTAGCAACACCCGGAACCGAAACCAATTCCCGTTCAATTACCCAGTCCTGTATGGCAGTAAGTTCTTTTATAGGCAGGTTGCCCTTTACGACATAACGGAAAATTTCGCCGGTGGCACCATAAGGCGGATCAATCTCAGCATCGGCTCCTTCGGGAAGGCTAACACTTGCCATTCTGTTGGAGGCATATTGTTGGGCATAAAAATCGTCTACGTCCTCATTAAAAAGAACCGTAACAACAGACAATCCGAAAAGCGAAATCGAACGAACCTCCGCTTTTTTCGGGATGGTATTCATCTGCTTTGAAATGGGCAGGGTGATGAATTTTTCTACTTCTTCGGCACTTCGTCCCGGCCATTGCGTGATGATTCGCGCTCTTGTGTTGGTTACATCCGGAAATGCCTCAATAGGAGTGTGCATATAACTTATGATTCCTCCGGCAAACAACAACACGGTTGCAAAGAATACGATAAGCGAATTTTTGAGCGAGAACGCTACTATACTTTGTACTAGCTTTTGCATTGTAATGTTATTTTAGGCTTTCATAAATCAGCAGCTGATTTTTAGAAATAATTTTTTCATTTTCCTGGATTCCCTTGTCGAAATAAACGACCTCCCTGTTTTTAGTTACAGGGTCTACCTGTCTGATTTCAAGATTGCAATCGTCTTTGTAGACAACCAGAAAATTTTGATTGTCGTCAAAAATCACAGCTTTTACCGGTACCGCAAGTAAGGATTCAGCAGAAGCATTGGATTTGTTCAGGATAATATCGGCAGACATGCCCGGTTTTAGCTTCAAGTCGGTATTTTTCATCACGATTCGTGCTTTTAAGACATGTTCTTCCGCATCGAATACTTGCGATAAAGCCGAAATTTTTCCGCTAAAAACTTCATCCGGATAAGCCAGTGTTTTGATTTTTACATCCATATTTTCTTTGATATTCTGCATGTCCGTTGCATAAATATTAACCATAACCCAAACCTCATTCAGGTCGGATATGGTAAACAGAGGTTCGCTGCCTGAAGAAATCTGCATTCCTGAGCTCATGTTTTTGGCAACTATAAAACCATTGGACGGAGCCTTGATTTGGAACACAGATTTTTCAGGACTAGCACTATACAATGCCAGGTTACTTTTTATATTTTCAAGTGAAGCTTTCAGCACTTTGACTTCGCTTTCTGCCTGAATAAGGTCTTTTTGGGATGCAATCCCGTCTTCAAACATTGATTTCACGGAGGCAAGCTGTCGCTGTGCTACAGCCAATTGTGATTCAACCGATTTATTTTCAGATTGTAATCCGTTAAGTTCCGTACTTTTGATTTCGGCCAATACCTGTCCTTTTTTGACATAATCGCCCAAAGAGAAATAAGTGTTGGTTACCACGCCATTAATGAGGCTTGTAAACTGTATCACATTATCAGAATTGTAAGTAACATCTCCGGTCAGCGTAAAAGTTTCTGAAACGGGTTCTCTTTTTATTTCTTCAATGGTGACTTTCTTTTTAAGGTCGTCGTTGAGACAGAATTTTTCGTTTTTTTCAGTAACAGTTTCTTTTTCGTTACAACTGAAAAGCAACGCTAATGGCATTAAATAGATATATTTCATGATATGTGTTTTCTGAATTAGAGAAGATTAAAGCTCTTTGCCTATTACAAACTGCAGTTCCTCAAAATGTTCATTCAGTTCTTTTTTAGAATCCAGAATGATGGTTTTGTTTTCGAGATAAGCATTGACAAAGTCCAGATATTCCAACATGCTGGTGTTTCTCAAGGTGAAGTTTTTCTGATGGCTTTCCAAAAGCAGGTCTAAGTCTTTTTCATAAGAGGCCTCGATATTTTCGTATAATCTTTTGGATACGACCAAATCTTCATAAGCCTGAATGACTTCATTCTGTGCCTGATTGTTTTTTTCTTCTTTCATATACTGGCTTTTTTGGATTTCTATTTTGGCAGATTTGATGTTTCCCTGGTTTCTGCTGAAAAAGGGAAGGTCTATGGCAAATCCCACACCCACAAAGTCATTCATGATGTTTCCACCTCTGTCATAACTGGCTAATAAAGTGACATCAGGTGTGCGTTGTGACAATTCATATTTATATTTCCGGTTATTGTATTTCTCTTCAAGAACCGATGCCTTTACATCCGGACGGTTTTCCAAAGCAGCAGATGCCAGTTCAGCAAGATTGATATTGGCTACTTTATCCAAATCCGGTACGAATTTGTCTATGCTTATTTTAAGATAGCTTTGCGGAGGAAGGTTCATCAGCGTTTTCAGCTCTTTTTGGAGCTGGTTGTTTTCTTTTTGCAAATCGCTTAATTGTTTTACAAATTCGAGTTCGGAGGCTTTCAGACGGATGAATTCGCTTTTGCTGATATTCCCTTGTTTCGCCTGATTGGAATAGGCAGTAAGAAGTTTTTGGATAGAAGTCAGTTGCTTTTTATACAGGTTCTGTTTTTCCTGAGTATACTGTAACTGCGTCAGGTTGTTTCGGAATTCGACTTTTAGAATACGCAGGAAGTCCTGAAAATATTCCTGTGCTATTTCTACGCCTACTTTTTCCATTTCAATCTGCTTCTTTCTTTTTCGTGCGGTATAGATGAGTTGTTCCAAACCAACAGTTACTTCAGAAGTTTTTCCCCAATTTCCAAAAATGGGAGGAAGCTGTTCTGATTTTGCATTTGACCATAAGTTGATTTCACCCACTTCCAAACGCGGATTTGGCCACAATCTGGCCTGGATTACCTGAGCTTCTGCCTGGTCGATATTCAGCTTTTCAGACAGCAGTCTCAGGTTGTTTTTTAGAAAAATAGTTTCGGCTTCAGCCCTGGAAACCGATACGGTATCTCTTGCTGTAGTATTCTGTGCTTTGCCGGATAGGCAAAAGCTTGTAAAAATGGCGGTAAAAAAAATGCGTTTCAATTTGAGTCTATTTTATGACTGCAAATCTATATCGCAAAGATTATAGTCCTATTTGAGCCGCATTAGAAGTAGATTAATCCAACATTAGAAAACGATTAGAGTTTTGGGAACAGTAGTGTAATACGGGTTCCGGAGTTTTCTTCTGAATGAATTGCAAACTGTATGTTATTTTGTTTAAAAATAATAGTTGCCAGTGAAAGCCCAATACCGCTTCCTTTAATATTGCCTACATTTTTGCCACGATAAAAGGTCTGCTGTATGTAGTTCAGGTCTTCTTTTAGAATACCTTTCCCATAATCCTCTATTATAATTTGAAGTTGATTATTCACCTCTGAAAGTGAAATTTTTATAGGATTTCCTTCTGAATATTTTACGGCATTTTCTATCAGATTGTACAATGCCAGCCTGATTTGCACTTCATTACCTTTAACAGATAACAATTCCTCATTTTTTACGTCTAAATCAATACCGATTTCCTGCTTTTCGTGTGTTTCAAAAATCTGGTCGTTGATGTCCCAAACGGTTTCATCAATACGGAAAGTTTCATTTTCCTGATGGATAGTTTTCAGTCCGGAAAGCATCATGAGATTGTTTAGTATTTCTTCGATATGGTAGACATTTTCCAAAGCCTCCGAAGTTACTTTTTGATATTCTTCCGGCGTTCTGTCCTTTTGGGCAAAAACTTCCAGATTTCCGGAAATTGAAGCTAAAGGTGTTTTAAACTCGTGTGAAACGTAGTTGATAAAATTCTTTTGTATGGCAAAAGTATCCGAAAGACGGCTCAAAAGATTGTTGAATGTGGCAATCAGTTCCTGTACTTCGTCATTTGTATTAGAAGATAAAATAGGGTCGTCTAAGGAGCTTAATTCCATCGAATTAACCTGGTTGATAACATTTGTAATTGGGCGATAGGCAATATTGGAAAGTAACCGGCTCAGGAGGAAAATCAAAAATAGTCCACCAAATAAAACGACAATCATAATAACGAGCAATCGGTTGGTTTGCGACTTGAATACTTCGCTTTTTGTTTTTACAAATACCACAAAATCTCCCTGGTTGTCATTATAAAAGATTCCGTAATAAAAGTGGTTGTTGGACTTAAAGCTAAGTTTTTTGTTTTTGCGGATAAAGTTAAGATTCGTAGGATTTATGTTCCTGTCGGCTTCCTTTTCACCATAAACAATAACATTATTGAGGTCGTAAACCCGAACGATATCATTTTGGATATTCTCCTCAAATTGTTCTTTAATAGCGGAGTGTTCGTAGTGCGGGAGTTCGTCTTTTTCAAGATAATAGATGGCAGAGAGCAGGCAGGTTTTCTGCAATTCTTTAAAGACAACCTTTTCAGAACTGTTGTAGAATGCGAAATAAATCAAAACCGACGCGATAATGAAAACAAATCCAAAAGTAAGGGATGAGATTAACGTTAAGCGGTTTCGGATTTTCATAAACTATTCTTTGAGCATGTAGCCGGTTCCTTTGATGGTATGGATGAATTTATGCTGGTTTTCGTCAATTTTGTTTCTAAGATAAGAAATATATACGTCTACCACATTCGTATTATTGTCATAATGTATGCCCCAAACGGCATTTAGGATTTGTGTTCTGGAAACGACCTTGTTCTTGTTCTCCAATAAAAACAAAAGCAGTTTGTATTCTCTTGGTGACAAATCAATAGGCTGGTCATTTTGAAAAACGGAATGCTCGTCAAGATTGACCGTCAGGTTATGGCAAAAATAAACCTGTTCTTTTTCTTTATAATTGAATTTGGTTCTTCTTGTCAATGCATTTATCCTCGAAATCAATTCTTTGAAATGAAAAGGCTTAACCAGATAATCATCAGCACCGCTATCTAAGGCAGCTACTTTATTGTCTGCATCATCCAGCGCACTCAATACCAGAATAGGGGTATGGTTTTTTTTGAATCGGATGAGTTTCGTAAGTTGTATCCCATCTATGCCGGGCAGCATAATATCCATCAGGATGATATCCCATTCGTTTTCCGACACCATTTCACGTGCAATTTCTCCGGTAACGGCAAGGGTAACGGAAAAACCGTTTTCTTCCAGTCCCTTGATTACAAAATCGCTGATTCGTTTGTCGTCTTCAATGAGAAGTATATTCATCTATTTTTCTATTTCGCTCTTGGCTTTCATAAAATCGGTTACAAGATAACCTATTAATTTTCCAACCAGATGGCTGTTTTTGGAATCTCCCAAATCAGGAGCTCCTTCGCAAATATGGAGATAGCACGCATTTGGGTCCTGGCTGAAAAAATGGATAAACTGGCGTACTTCTTCTACAGAAAAGCCGCTCAATGTCATCGCGCTGCTTGGTATTCCGGGAATGGAATCCAAATCAATTTCGATACCGTAAAAGTCATTTCGGATAAACGAATACGCTCTTTCCATTTCCAATCTGAAATCTTTTTCTTTGCGGATGTTGATTTCGTCATAGGTATTGATTCGAACCCTGTCTTCCAGTTTTTTTATTTCATGCAGCACACTTTTTGAGGTATAGCTTTCGTGTAGCCCAAAAACAAAATATTTTTTAAGAAAGCCTTCTTCATACGCATACGAAAAACCGTTGCCGCTGTGTCTTCCTTCCAATATTCTGAAATCGGAATGGGCGTCAAAATTAACTGCATTGATGGCTTTTCCTTTGGCAAGAGCAGTTCCTTTGATATTTCCATAGGCATTGTTATGTCCGCCGCCTATAATAACCGGAATTTTTCCGGCTTTAACGATATTGAAAATAATATGCGAAACTTCCTTGTCAATCTTTTCTACTACTTTGGAAAGCTGTTTGCGTTCTTCAATAATATTAAAATCCAGATTTTCTACTTCTTTCATTTCTTCGGCCACATCCAAATGGCCCAGGACTAAAATCTGGTTGCCTTTGCTAAAGCGGTTGTGCTGGATATTGGCAATGCTTTTTATAGTACTTTCCCAGGCAGAAGCAGCTCCCGGTCGTCCGTAATTGGCGCGTACGCCAATGTCTTCCGGAATTCCGAACAACACAAATTTCGCATCGGAATTTTTTAGGTATTCTGAAGCATCCGCCCCTTTTGGGATGGTTTGCATTTTTTCGCCAAATTTGACCTCACCGCTTCGAAAATTAGTTACTCTTGCTAAATCGTGCACAGTGAAGGGAATAAGCTTTTCCATAAAAAATATTTAGGTTCAAAAATAATATAATTATATAAACTTACGTTAAGTGTCTTATAAATCCCCCAAAAAATTATTTAATTTGTTTAAACCATTACCACTACTATTATGGAAAATCAAAAAAGCAATTCGAGCTTAAAAGCGATTATCGTCGTTTTGGCAATTCTGCTCGCGGGGAGTTTAGTCTACATGTACAAAATGAGCAGCGATGCAAAATCTACAGAAACTCTTTTAGTCAAGGACAAAGAGACTGCAATGAATGACCTTGCCGCTCTGAAAACCAAATTAGATGCTGCTATCGCAGAAAACACGTCCATATCGGATGAGCTGATTGCAGAAAGAGAAAAAGTTGTCAAACTGATGGCTGATCTCGAAAAATCAAAAGGAGATGTGGCTTCTCTGAAAAAATACCAAAGCCAATACAATGCTCTTAACGCCAAATTTAATGCATTAGCGAAAGAAAACGGATTACTGAAAAATCAGAATTCGCTTTTAGCTTCCAAAAATGACAGTATTTCTATGGCCTTAGGAGAAGCTAAAAGATTTAACGACACATTGGTCATTCAAAATGAAAATCTGGCCAAAACCGTTGAAAAAGCTTCGAAGCTAACAGTAATGAATTTAAGAACTGAAGCTATCAAAGAAAGAAGTTCAGGAAAACAGGTTGTAACCGAAAGAGCAAGAAGAGCGGATAAGCTTAAAGTTTGTTTTGCTATTGCGCAAAATGAGGTTGCCAAATCAGGAAACAAGCTGTACTACGTTCAAATCATCGACAGCAAAAACAACGTGTTAGGTGAGAAAAAGACAGAAGCTTTTGGCGATATGTCATTGACTTACAGCTTCACAACTACAGTGGCCTATGAAAATAAAGCAGTAGATGTCTGCGAATTTTTGGACGGCAATGGCGTAGATTTTGAAAAAGGCACTTACTTTGTAAATATTTTTGACAAAGGAACGTTGGTTTCAAAAACAAGCTTTACGCTAAAATAAGACAAACAAAACACCAAAACTTAAACTGCATAGAAAAGGAGCCAATTGGCTCCTTTTTTTAATCATGGTTTCCGTTCTATTCTGCTAATAGCTAAATTTTTTATTGGGTTTTGAATAACTTAATGGTATAATCAAGTAATTCATAGTTTCCATATTTTCCATGTCCCGGAACGATAATTTTTACATCAGGATATTCCCTTTTCACTTTTTCAACCGTATTTGACCAGGCGGAAATATTGGCGTCTCCTAAATATCCCTTACTTGCCTTTAGTTCTTTTAATAAACATCCTCCAAATAATATATTCTCACTTGGGAAATAACCAACAACATTGTCTTTTGTATGGCCTTCTCCGAAAAATTTTGTAATGGTTTCTTTATCTCCCACTTTTAATATTACGGAATCATTAAAGCTATTTTTAGGAATAGTAAAATTATTTTCTTTGGCTAATTCAACGGTTTTAATATAGGCATAAGAAGGAATATTGTGATTATGAAATGCTTCTAATCCTCCAAGACAGTCGTCATGAAAGTGAGTTGGAATAATGGCATTAATTTTTGAATGAAGAATGTCATTTATCCATTTTATTAATTCTTCCGAAATAGTGTTATTGACTGGCGTATCAAAAACAATAGTTTCATTATTGTCTCTTACTATGAGTCCATTACAGGGAACATTGCCAAAATCATTGGTTTGTTTAAATGAAGTATGGATAAAAGAATTTTCTGATATTTGAGTAATGGTCAGATTATCAGATTTATAAATTTCTTTTGCTTTAAAATTGTCTTTTTTCTGGGAATTACAACTTAAGAAGGTAAAAGAAAATAGAATAGAAAGAAGAATATTTTTAATCATTGTTTCAGTTCTCAAAATTTTTTATTTCAAACCAATTTCCCTTCAATAATCACCTGCTCAATCAAATTGGTACCAAAAGCATATGGCAATTGATAAAAAGAAGTGATTGGTTTGGTAATAATCAGGTTGGCACGTTTTCCTTTGGTAATAGAACCGTGGGTTTCTGAAAGTCCCATGGCATAGGCTCCGTTAATAGTAGCGGCATTAATCGCTTCTTCCGGTGTCATTTTCATTTTGATACAGGCTGTTGCCACTACAAAGTTCATATTGCCGGATGGCGTTGTTCCCGGATTAAAATCGGTTGCCAAAGCTAATGGCAGTCCGGCTTCCATCATTTTTCGGGCTGGCGTATATGGAATACTGATAAAATAGGAGCAGGAAGGCAATGCAACCGGCATCGTATTGGAATTTTTCAGTATTTCAATATCTTCATCGGTTACGATTTCCAAATGGTCAACAGAAAGGGCATTGTGTTTTACACAGGCTTCAATTCCGTTGATGGCTGTAAATTGGTTGACGTGGATTTTGGCTGGAAAACCATACTTCTTTCCGGCTTCCATGATTCTTTCTGTTTCTTCAACAGAAAAATAACCCGTTTCAAGAAAAGCATCGATATAATCGGCCAGATTTTCTGCGGCTATTTTTGGAAGCATTTCATTAACGATAACATCAATATAACCGGAATGATTTTCTTTAAATTCCTTAGGAAAGGCATGGGCGCCCAAAAAAGTAGCCTTTATGGCTACCGGATAATTTTCTTTTAATTTTTTGATAACGCGGAGCATTTTCAGTTCGCCCTCGACTGTCAGTCCGTAGCCTGATTTTATCTCTACAGCTCCGGAACCCTGTTTCATGACTTCTTCCAGGCGTTCTTTGGATTGTTGGTAGATTTCTTCTTCTGAAGATTCATTTAATTTTTTTGCCGAATTTAAAATACCACCACCGCGATTGGCAATTTCTTCATACGACAAACCGTTGATGCGGTCAACAAATTCCTGTACGCGATTTCCGGCATATACAATATGTGTATGGCTGTCGCACCAGGCAGGAAGTACCGTTTTTCCGGTTGCATCAATAATTTGGGCTTCAGGAATCTTAGGAAGGTCTTCCATTTTTCCAAAATCGCTAATCAGATTGTTTTCAATAAGAAGAAAGGCATTTTGGATGGCAGGTAGCGTTGCCATATCCGTTCCGGAAACCTTGTCAATAGGAGTAGGCCTTACCTGAAGTAATTCTTTTATGTTAATCAGAAGTGTTTTCATCTTTTGTAATGTTTGCAAATTGGCCCGATAGAGTAGGGTTTGGCAGCTTTTCAGGCTCCCCGACATCAGGCTGAAATATTTTTGTAAATGTAAAATGGAATTTTAAAAACTCCTATCTTTATAACAAATTAAAATGTCTTGAGAAGAATACGTTATAAGGAAGTCCGAAAAGTACAGCCCAATTATTTTGAATATACAGGCATCCATAATACAGATACGGTTGAAATGCAGCTGTTTGTATATGATGATTTGGGATATGAAGAATATAAAAAAGTTTCACTTGACCGCGTACGGAAAGAAATTGAAGACCCCTTGCAGGCCGAGGATGTCAAATGGCTTAATGTGCATGGTCTTCATGATGTAAAACTAATCCAGGACATAGGCGAACTTTTAAATATCCAGAATTTTATCATTGGCGATATACTGAATGTTTCGAGAAGGACAAAAATGGACGAGCTTGACGACGTTCTTTTTTTCAGTATCAAATCTATTTTGCAGGAAGAAGAATCGGCCGTTGTTAGGGTTGAACAGATTAGTTTTTTGCTGAAGGACAACCTGCTGGTTTCTTTTCAGGAAAAAAAGAGCGACTTTTTTACGCACATTCGCGAACGAATCAAGACGCATAGTGGTATTGTCCGTAAGAAGAAAAGTGATTATCTGCTGTATCTTTTGCTGGATGCTGTCATGGAAAACTTTTTTATAACGATAGAAAGTTATGAAAACGGCATTGAAGCGTTGCTTGTGGAAGCCAAAAACAGTTATAAGTCTGTTTTTTTAGAAAACATAGAAAAGGAGCGTGAGAATCTGAATTTCCTGAAACGTTCTATCATCCCGTTGCGTGATGCCCTTTTTAATTTGAAAACCCACCAAAATGATGATGGTTTCGGAAGCATTGAAAAATCCAATTATGCTTTTTTTGAACGCCTTTATCAAAAAAGCCTTGAGCTTTTGGAACAGATTGATTATGATTTGAAATCACTGGATAGTGCATCAAACGTATTCTTTTCCTCTCAAAGCCAGCGCATGAACCAGATCATGAAAACACTCACCATATTTTCTGTAATCTTTATGCCACTTACATTTATTGTGGGTGTTTATGGAATGAACTTTGAAAATATGCCCGAACTGAAAATGGAAAACGGCTATTTTATAGTTTTAGGTGTAATGTTCCTAACGGTGCTTGGCATGGTCTACTATTTCAAAAGAAAACACTGGTTCTAAATGACTCACTAAAAACTATCCACTATCAATTATTTTCTTTTATGAAAAAATTTAAAAGCGATATTTCAGGAAAAGAATTTCCGGAAACTGAAAAAGTTACAGCCAATCTGGTTCGAAAATCAATATTGGATTTTATCAAACTGGACTATCCCGATTTCGAAGATGACAAATGTATGTCAATCGGAGAACTCCATTCTTTTCGCGAGAGATATATTGCCGAAATGCTCCTGAAAGAAACAGGTGAGCTTTCTGAAATGGAGCAGACGGTATTAAAGGCACTTAATGACAATACGATTTTGTCTGATAAGCTGGATGATGAAATTCAGGAGTTTACGTTAGGTCAAAAAATCGCTGACAAAGTGGCCTCTTTTGGCGGAAGCTGGACGTTCATCCTTTCGTTTATGGCTTTTCTTTTTCTGTGGATTGCCGGCAATGTGTTTGTATTATTAAACAAAGGCTTTGACCCGTATCCGTTTATACTTTTGAATTTGATTCTGTCGTGTATTGCAGCATTGCAGGCACCTATCATTATGATGAGCCAGAATCGACAGGAGGAAAAAGACCGTGAAAGAGCCAAAAAAGATTATATGATCAATTTGAAATCAGAACTGGAAATCAGAATGCTTCATGAAAAAATTGACCATCTTTTATTGCACCAGGAACAATCATTGGTTGAAATCCAAAAAATCCAGATGGATATGATGGAGGATATTTTGAAAAAGATAGAAAGTAAAAAAAAGGAGTAGATCGAGCGTAGAATATCTGTAGATAGTTGTGATCCACGATTAAAAATTAGAGGATTAGTAATACCGCAGAAAAAGAAAAAAATGCAGGCAAAAGATTTCGACTTGTTTAAACAAAAATATAAAGAAAACTGCAAGACGGAGACTTCTAATCCTGCCATTCTTGAGTTGTATGCTTATATATTAAAAAATGAGATTGTAGACAGTGATGTATGGCAAGATGGCGGCGGAAATGACACAGTAGTCAGAATATTAGAACACTATTTTTCAGATGAAGACTGGAAAGAATTGGAAATTGAATTAGAAAACTGGACTACGAATCAACTCGAAATATTTACAGAATGCATTGTAGAAGGAAGTGCAGAAAGCGACAATGATGATTTTAACTCCACCATAATGAACAGGTTTCATCTCTTAAAGAAACTATTAATTATCGGAGAACAAAGAGACAGGCTTAGAAACGATATTCTCTTAAAATTAATTGACAATATTGAATTTCTAAACAAGTGTAAATCAATAACATTTGAAGAAGCTACTGAGATTGCTAACTATTTCGACTATTCTGAAAGATTAAAAGACGAAAAATACAAAGATGATATAACAACAATTACATTAAAAGCAATGATAGAAAAATCAGGCAATTAATGTAATTGTTATTGTAAACAGTTCCTTATCGGTTATTCGGGTATTCCTGTATCCAATGGAAGCCGGTATTGACCAAACGGTAATCATCTAATGACTTTTTATTGAATTCTGCCTGGATGTTCTGTTTTCCGAATTTTCCTTTTAAAAGAAATGTTTTTGGTGCTTTTTCTTCATAATGCAATACGGAGATGTCTGTCGTATCGCGATAGGATTTAAATTCTATTGTATTTTTAAGCGTATCAATTTTTATAGCATAATAATTTGTACTGTCGGATTCGGTACGGATACTGCCATAGTTTCCGGAAATATGCAGCCTGTTCCACAGTGTTTTTTTGTCTTCTGTCTTTTTTAGCGAATCGTTTTCAGAGATATAGAAAGCAGTTGTATGATAGCTGCCTTTTAGAGGAGCTTCCGGTGCCCATGAGCCATTAGTATACATATTTTGAACACCTGTAAAAATAATGTAGGCGCTGAAACCGAGAATCAATAATGCTTTTCCAAGACCTCTAGCCCTTGCTTTCCATTTGTTTTCGAAAACCAGTTTGCAGTGGTCTAATGTTTCGGTCTTATTGAGTATAAAGAAGTTATAAAGTTTTTTCAGATTAGGCATTAAGATAATGATGGAGATGAGTAGCAGGTGGCTTGAAAATAACTTTACAGGGACGTCAAAACAGAAATTCATCAATACTACATTGCTCATTACGGCCACGCTAAGCAAAGCGCCTAATGTTTTGGTATTATGAAAAAGTAATAAAAAACCGGCTCCGGCTTCAATAATACCTGTAAATCCTCCATATATTTTGGAATGTCCCATAAATGTCCAGAGTAATCCCATTGGAGTAGCATCACCAAAATTTTCTTCAAGGCGTCCAAAATCATGAAAAACAAACTGTCCTTCAAGAAGTTTGAATAAGCCATAGACAATAAGGTATAATCCCAGATAATAACGGGCATATACTATAATCCAATAATATTGTCTGTCGTAATTGATTCTTTTTCTGGTAGTAAAAAAGACAATAATTGAAGCAAGAAAAGCAAGCAACATGTAAGTAAAAAGACTTACATAATCAAAGGTGGTGTCGCCACTTCCAGTGTTAAGTATCTGTTGCAGGTTTTTGATTTGTAATATGTTTTTCCCTACCCAAAGGATTACGGCATCAATACCATCCGCATACCAACCAGTCAGAATATCGACTCCATAAATCTGGTTGAAGGGAAAAGGAAACATGTAAAAAAACAGATAGAAAATAAGAAGCAGGGTAAGAAACTTACGGCCAGCCGACCATTTTTTCTCGGTTAGGGGGTGAGTCTTAGTCATTTGTATTTGTTTGATGATTACGAATATAAATAATTCCGAAATAGAAAAAACCTACAAAAAGTTTTTTTGCATGTTAAATAAAACGTAAAAAAATAATTATAGTATGTGGATGGGTTTGAAAAGAATCTGATAAAATAAAAAAGCCTGAAGTTTACTTCAGGCTTTTTACTAGTTCTATTTTCAACTTTCAACCCTGCCAGGGTTAGAATTATTTCAAACTTCCCACCATGTCTTCCGGTTTAACCCAGGCATCAAAATCCTCAGGCGAAACATAACCAAGACGAACGGCTTCTTCTTTTAGTGTAGTACCGTTTTTGTGTGCTGTTTGTGCAATTTCTGCTGCTTTATAATAACCAATCTTAGTATTTAATGCTGTTACAAGCATTAACGAATTGTCAACCAATTCCTTGATTCGCGTATAGTTTGGCTCAATGCCCTGTGCACAGTGCTCATCAAAAGAAACGCAGGCATCTCCTAGCAAACGTGCCGATTGCAGGAAGTTAGAAGCCATCAACGGTTTGAATACGTTTAATTCATAGTGTCCTTGTGTACCGCCAATTGTAATAGCAACGTCATTACCCATAACCTGAGCGCAAACCATCGTTAATGCTTCACATTGCGTAGGGTTTACTTTTCCTGGCATGATTGATGAACCCGGTTCATTTTCCGGAATAAGAATTTCTCCAATTCCTGAGCGTGGACCGGAAGCCAACATTCTTACGTCGTTTGCAATTTTGTTTAATGATACAGCCAATTGTTTCAAGGCACCGTGTGTTTCTACAATGGCATCATGAGAGGCCAAAGCTTCAAATTTATTAGGAGCCGTTACAAAAGGATGTCCTGTGAATTTTGCGATATATTCAGCAACTTTTACATCATAACCTTCAGGAGTATTTAATCCCGTTCCTACGGCAGTTCCGCCCAAAGCTACTTCAGACAAGTGTGCCAATGTATTTTTAACTGCTTTTAAGCCGTAGTTCAATTGAGCTACATAGCCTGAAATTTCCTGACCTAAAGTCAATGGTGTAGCATCCATTAAGTGAGTACGGCCAATTTTTACTACATTTTTGTAAGCTTCAGCTTTAGCATGTAGTGTATCTCTTAATTTTTCAACACCAGGAATTGTTACTTCTACCACCGCTTTATAGGCAGCGATGTGCATTCCTGTAGGGTAGGTATCGTTAGAAGATTGTGACTTGTTTACATCATCGTTTGCTTTTATAAACTGTTCACCTTCACCAATTTTACCACCAGCCAAAACCTGAGCTCTGTTTGCAATTACTTCATTAACGTTCATGTTACTTTGCGTACCCGAACCTGTTTGCCAGATTACCAAAGGAAATTCTCCTTCCAGTTTACCGGCCAGAATTTCGTCGCAAACCTGAGCGATAGCATCTCTCTTTTCTACAGGTAATACTCCTAAATCATGGTTAGCGAAAGCAGCAGCCTTTTTCAAATAGGCAAAACCTTCAATGATTTCTTTTGGCATAGAAGCCGATGGTCCAATTTTAAAGTTGTTTCTGGAACGCTCCGTTTGAGCTCCCCAATATTTATCTGCAGGAACCTGCACTTCACCCATCGTGTCTTTTTCAATTCTGTATTCCATTGTATTGTAATTTGTTTGTTGTTATATAGTATTCATTCTGTTGTACTCGGTTAGTTTTTCGACTAAAATCTTTTTGAGATTTTTATGTGTCGTTTGAAGGCTGTTTGCCGATATGCTTACGGCACCACCAAAAGATTTGTGGTTTGCTGTCATTGCCTTGCGCTTAAAACTGCTTTTTTGGGCAGCGATAAATTCTTCAGGATTTTTAATAACGATAATGACAGAAGCCTGACCTGCATATGAAGTTTCAGTAATAGCCGTAATTTCTGTCCATGGAATAAATCCGGCACTAATAGCGCTTGAATTATCCGTGATTCCTTCAGATGAAATGATTAATCCGTCTGTTTGCGAGGATAATTTTTTTATGATTAAAATGGCAAGAAAACCAAAGAAAAGAATGGATAGTATACCGGCGATTAATACGGCAAGAGGAAATTTTAAAAAAATGGAGTTTATTTCCTTATGGTCAATTACCATCCAGATTCCCAGAATAACGAATAGGAAAGAACCCAGCAATGCGAGTATCATTTTTTTCCGACTCAGTTTTATGATTATCGTTTCAGAAGAAGTATCCATCTTGATGTAATTAGTTGGCTGACAGAAATTCACATTACTTATTGTACAGGCCGTAAAAAATGCTTTTTGAGAGAATTTTTCATTAGCTTACTGAAAGCCAGCCCAAAAATAAGGATTATAAGTAGGTTTAAAAAATGATTTAAAAATTATTTTTACTGTTTTTATTGGTCAAAATGAATATTACACCTATCTTTGACAGGTATTCAAAAAATTCCGGAAAACATGTTTGAATTTCAACAGTATTTAGGTTTCTTACTTTTCTTGACTATCTTAACCATCGGCTTCTGGTTGATGATTTTTTTAGTTAGCTTCCTTCCTTATTGGATTGGTGGTGCTCTATTTGAGAGATACAAAGAAAGAAAGAACAAAAAGAAAGAGTAATTCAGTTAAATCTGTACTCAAAATAAAAAAGGGAACCAGATTGGTTCCCTTTTTTTGTGGAAAGCCTCCGGAGTGGAGGCTTTTATATTATCCGCCCATGTAGTCTTCACCACCATTATCGCTATCCATTCTTTTAGGCTGTTTCTCTCTCTCGTTTTTCTTTTTGTTGAAACGGTAAGTAAAAGAAAGTGTAATTTGTCTTTCTCTCCATTGCATTTCAGAATAGGCATTTTGGGTTGCCAGATTCGTTTCTGTAATTCTTTTTCTGGAGTTGAAAAGGTCGTTTACGTTTAAGGCAATGGTTCCTTTATCTTTCAATACATCCTTACTAAACGCCAGGTTGGCACTAATAATTCCTTTCGATCTTCCCTGAGCATTGGTCTGTGGTGCGTTATACGTCGTATTAGCCTGCCAGTCGATTCCTAATGGAAGGTTGATTTTTGAGTTGATTCGCGCAAACCATGAATAAGCTGTGTTGCTGAAATCAATTGTCTGTGAATTATTGGATAAGTCGGTATAAGTATAATTTCCTTTAGTCTGGTTTCGGAACAGGTTGAAGTTACTGTTCAGTCTCCACCATCTGTATGGATTGTAGGATAATGTAAATTCAAATCCAAAACGGTCTTCAGAACCAACGTTTACCGGAGAAGTTACCAAAGTGGCAGTTCCGTTGATGATTTCCGTATTTCTTACATATTGTACCGCATCTTTTGTTCTGTTAAAATACATAGACGTATTGAAAGTCAGCTTGCCAAATTTGTTCAGGTAGCCAAAATCAAAAGCATCGGTCATTGACGGGTCAAGGTCCGGATTACCTCTAAACAGGTTGATGTTACTCGACAAACTCGAAAACGGGTTGATAGAGCGGGAGCGAGGTCTTGAAATCCTGCGGCTGTAACTTAACGAAGCACTGCTGTTTTCATTGAATTCATACGTTAAGAATGCGCTTGGAAAGAAATTGTTGTATTTTTTGTTTTTATAGATATTCTGAGTCAATTGGTTGATATCAATATTGGAATCTTCCCAACGCAAACCTACCAAATAAGACATTCTGTTGATTTTCGTCCCAAACTGGCTGTAAAATGCATTTACTTTTTCTTTATACTCCAATGTGTTTGTGAACTGTGGATCGTTTTCCCAACCACCTGTACCATAATTGAAATTTTCTACAGAATAGTCGGTTAAAAGGTCATTGAAATTTCCACGATATCCGGCTTCAAACTGGCTGTTTTCTCCTATTGGCAAAACATAATCTGTCTGAAGCAATGAACGGTTTTGTTTTTGGATATTACCGGTTCTCTGCTCGCTTATTGGCGTGCCGTCCAACACATTTCTGCTAGGAATATCAGCATCTTCATCATCATCACTTTGTGAGAAGGAAAGGTCAACTGTTAACTGGTGTCCGTCCTTTTTAAATTTTTTGATGAAATTCGAAGAGAAATCAACGTTTTCGTCTTTATCAGATTCCAAGCTGAATCGGTTGGTTATGCTTTGCAGATTCATCGCCGGGTCATATCGGTACTGGAAAACGTTATCCGGATTTTCGCCAGAACTTCTTCTATATGACAACGTATTTGTCCACGTAATCGATTTGTCCAGGTACCATTCCAAACCTAAAACTCCATTGTAGCTTTTGTTTAACCTTTCGTTGTTTCTTCTTTCCTTTAAATAACCCGTAACATCTCCGTTTTCATCCAGATATTCCGTATCTGTCATAGAGTTTCCAGGTCCTTTTCTGTAGCTATAGCCTTGAGTAGTGAAAAGGTTGAATTGTTCGGTTTTGTAATTAACTGTTCCTGTAAATCCATGATTGGCCGGATTACCGGTTGTAGCGGTAACGGTACCATTAATACCTTGATTTTTTCCTTTTTTCAGAATAATATTAAGAATTCCGGCACCACCTTCGGCATCATATCTGGCAGAAGGATTCGTAATTACTTCTACTTTGTCTACCGCATCAGCCGGAAGCATTTTTAAAGCATCTGCAATATTAATACCTGCTAAACCGGACGGTTTTCCGTCAATAAGGATTCTTACGTTTTCATTACCACGAAGACTTACATTACCATCAACGTCAACAGAAACAGAAGGAACGTTGTCTAAAACATCACTGATAGTTCCTCCTTTGACAATCATATCCTGTCCAACATTATATACTTTTTTATCCAGTTTGATTTCTACAGTCGAACGTTCGGCACGGATTTCAACGGCATCAAGCATTTCGGCTTCGGCTTCTAAAGCAACGGTTCCAAAATTTTTATCTTCTTCTATAGCCAGCTGTTTCATTTCGATTGGCTTAAAAGATATAAATTCAAATTTTACATCATAAGTACCTGCATTTGCCTCTATTGTGAACACACCATTTTCATCAGTCATTCCACCGGTTATAACATCGGGACGCTTAGAGTTTTGTAGCGTTACTGTAGCATAACCTAAAGGTTGGGAAGTTGATTTTTCGGTAATTTTACCTGTGATTTTTACTTTTTTAGCCTGCGGTCTTTCCTGCGCATAACTGAGAAGTGAAACGGATAGCAATAGGAGGGATATTGCAAATTTTAGATTTTTCATTAACTAGAATGTTGATTATTTAGCTTAAGACAGCAAAAGTAGGCTTTGGTTTAAGCCTGATTTCATAAAGGTTTGTTAAATAAAGCTATTTAATGTTATTAGAGGATTTCCAGTATTTTTTCCGGTGGTCGTCCAATAGTGGCTGTTTTGCCATTCACAACAATCGGCCTTTCAATAAGAATCGGGTTTTCGGCCATAATTTTGATGATTTCTTCATCGGTTAAAGTCTTGCTCTTAAAGTTCTGTGTCCAGATTTCTTCCTTTTGGCGTACCAGTTCAATAGGCGGTATTCCCAAAAGTTTTATGATGGATTTGAGTTCCTCTGCCGTTGGAACTTCTTTCAGGTATTGTATTACTTCAAACTCTTTTCCGGACTTTTCAAGCAGGCTAAGTCCTTCTCTCGATTTCCCGCATCGCGGGTTGTGGTATATTTTAATCATAGTGCTCCAAATTGAATAAACCGCAAAGAAAAGAAATGCAATTTAAAAATAGGTGATTATTTCGCAACAATTGAATAAATTAGGGGACTAATAATTTTCTAAACTAAAATTTAAGATATGTTTATAGCTCAAGGCTTTAAGAGTAAAGGAAACGCATTTTGGAAATATATTGTGGGTTCGGTTATTGTAATTGCTGCGTCTACGATAGGCCAGTTTCCATTGATGATTGCTATTGCGGTAAAATCTATTGAAGAAAATAAGGACTTTCCAACAGACCAGGCAGCTATGTTAACTTTTCTCGATTCAAACCTGACACTCTTCCTGATGCTGATTTCGTTTGCTTTTGCTTTGCTGGCTTTGTTTTTTGTTGTGAAATTTTTGCATCGTCAGAAATTTATTGAAGTGACTACTTCACGGCCAAAAATGGACTGGAAGCGTTTTTTCTTTGCGTTTGGACTTTGGACAGCGATTACCGTTGTTATAACTGTTGCAGCTTATTTTATTTCGCCCCAGGATTATGAAGTTAATTTTCAGCCGGTTCCATTTGCTATTTTAGCGATTATCGGAATAGTGTTGATACCAATACAGACCAGTACTGAAGAATATGTTTTCAGGGGTTATCTTATGCAGGGTTTTGCGCTTTTGTCAAAAAATAAATGGTTTCCGTTGTTAATGACTTCTGTAATTTTTGGACTGCTCCATATCTTCAATCCTGAAGTTGAAAAAATGGGCTATATTATTATGATATATTATATAGGTACGGGATTATTTCTAGGTGTTTTGGCCTTGATGGATGAAGGTATTGAATTGTCACTTGGATTCCATGCCGCAAATAATTTGATTGGGGCTTTGCTGGCAACGTCTGACTGGACGGTTTTCCAGACTCACTCCATATTAAAAGACCATTCTGAGCCTGCAGCAGGATTTGATGTTTTACTTCCGGTTTTTATAATTTTTCCAATTCTTTTATTTATCTTTAGTAAGAAGTACCAATGGAAAAATTGGAAAGAGAAATTGACCGGGACCATTCCGGATAACCTAACAACTGATGACACTTACCACAGTAATCAATTTGATAAAAACGATGGAGAAGCCCACATATTATGACGTACACAATCGCTTTAAACTAAATGGATTTCATTTGAATAAAGACGATTTATGCCGTGTTGCCTATAGTTTTATAAAAGAAGGAGAGGCTTATGAAAGGCCGGTCGGGATTTTTATATTGGACTGGTTTGATGAAAAGGACTATATCGAAATGACAACTTCCGGAACTACCGGTGCTCCAAAAAAGATACAAATCAGCAAACAGGCTATGGTAAATTCAGCTTTAGCTACCGGAGATTTTTTTGAACTGGCTCCGGGCGATAAAGTACTGCACTGTCTTCCTGCTAAATATGTTGCCGGAAAGATGATGTTTGTCAGAGCGTTTATCTTAGGCCTGGATATGGATTTTGTAGAACCTACTTCCACGCCTTTGGAAAGAAATGAAGAAACCTATGATTTTGCGGCAATGGTTCCAATTCAGGCACAGCATTCTTTAGAAAAGCTTTCACAGGTAAAAAAGCTTATTATAGGTGGTGCTAAAGTTAATTCTGCTTTGGCTGAGGAACTGAAAAAAATCCCTACAGCGATTTATGAAACGTATGGGATGACTGAAACCATCACGCATATAGCCGCCAAGCGGGTAGGAGAAGAAGCATTTGATGTTTTACCGGGCATCACCGTTGCGGAAGACGAAAGGCATTGCCTTGTTGTTAATGCGCCGGCAATTTCAGAAGAAGTTGTTGTGACGAATGATGTTGTAAAAGTATTGAATGACCACCAATTTATTTGGCTTGGACGTATAGACAATGTTATCAATAGCGGAGGGATAAAGCTATTTCCCGAGCAGATAGAAGAAAAATTATCGCATAAAATCGACCGTCGGTTTTTTATAGCATCCCAGGAAAATGAGGAATTAGGTGAAAAACTGGTTTTGGCAGTAGAAGGCGACCCTTATGTTATTGACGATGCTGCATTTGGTGAGCTTGGAAAATATGAAAAACCAAAAGTAGTATTGTTTATTCCTAAATTTTTAGAAACCCCAACCGGAAAAGTGTTGCGGAAAGAAAGTTTAGCCAGTATATAAAAAGAGCGCCATTGGCGCTCTTTTTAATTGTATGTTATTTTTATAAGGAATCGGTAATCATCAAATTTTACGGGGTCGTTATTTTTAATTGAATGTGATTTCCATTTATTGGTCGCTTCAAGTCTTGTTCCTTTACTGCCTTGTTTTATGATAATTGGCATTTTGAAATCGGGTACATCTGTAATCCATCTGAATTTTATTTCTTTGTTCTTGACAGCTACTTCCAGTTCGGGAATATTTTTATACCTGAGGTATTGCTCAAAAACAGGAGTCAGGTCCCGACCGGTTTCAGTATTAAAAAAGGTGATTACGGTTTGGGTGTCTATAATCTTATGACGGTAGGTTTCGGAATATTTCAGAAGCAATTTCCACCATTTCTGGTCGTCATTGACAATATGCCGAAGCGTGTTCAATAACAATGCTCCTTTGTAATACATGTCAGTAGAGCCTTTATCGTTAACTCCATAGTACCCAATAATAGGGCTTCTGTTGGAAACGCGTTTTTTTTGCCCGTTTATGTATTCCATCGCTTTTTCATAACCATAGAGGCATTCTACAAATACGGATTCTGAATAGGTCGTAAATCCTTCGTGAATCCACAAGTCTGCTATATCTTTTGAAGTAATGCTATTGCCAAACCATTCGTGGCCACTTTCATGAATGGTGATATAGTCGAAAAGCAAGCCAATACCCGTGCCGGAAATGTCACTTCCCTGATAACCCTTTCTGTATTTATTCCCGTAAGCAACAGCGCTTTGATGCTCCATACCTAAATAAGAAGTTTCAACAAGTTTGTAACCGTCTTCCGCAAATGGGTATTTGCCAAATTTAGCTTCAAAACAGTCCAACATCGGTTTTACCTCTTCAAAATGCTTTTTGGCTTTTTCTTCATTTTCCGGCAGCACATAATAATCAAGGTCCAGTCCGTTGTGATTATCATGGATATGAACGTAGTCAGCAATATTGACCGTGATATCATAAGTGTTAATAGGGCTTTTTACTTCCCAATCCCAACGGGTGTAACCGTTTTTCAGATTTTCACTTCCTTTAAATCTCCCGTTGGAAACATTCATCAATCCGTCAGGTACGGCAACCTTTATGGTAGCGCCAAAATCAGGTTCGTCACTTTGGGAATCTTTTACAGGATACCATAAGCTGGCTCCAGTTCCTTGTACGGCAACACCAATCCAGGGCTTTCCTTTGCTGTCGGTTTTGAATACAAAGCCTCCATCCCAGGGTGGGTATTTTGCAATTTGAGGGTTGCCGGAGTAATAACAACGTATTGTTTTGTCAGTTCCATCAACAGCCAATGGTTTTGGAAAAGTAATAAAAACAGCATCAAATTCTCTTTTATATTCGAGAGATCTGCCATCAAAAATGATACTGTCGATTTTCATATTTTCGAATAAATCGACCTGAATTTTTTGAGTGTTTTTTACTGTTTTAAACGTGATGTCATTATAACCCCTAATCGATTTTTCTTCCGGATTGATAGTAATGTTCAGGTCATAGCGCTGTACATCATAACAAATTCTTTCAAAAGAAAAACCGCCACGCAAAGAATCTTTCCTCGTGAATTCCTGGGCAAGGCTGTTCTGAAGCCCACACAAAAGAATAAAGAAAGGGAAGAATCGTTTCATTAGTGGACTTTATAAGGTTGTGGTTAAGGTTTTTGAGCCTTGATAATCGTAAAAGTACGGATTTTTATTTCGCCCGTATTGCTCAAAACTTCTTCTGTTTCTGATAAGATGTTTTCAATACGGAATCCGGCGTTTTCAAGCAATGATTTTGCCTTTTCAGTATCATAAAGTTCGAATCCGTATTTTGAAAAAGGAATTTTTTCCATTACTTCTTTCGGAATAAAAGCCAGAATAAAGGAGCCTCCCGATTGTAATACTCTAAAAATTTCATTTATATATTCTGCGGGATTTTTCCAGAAATAAATAGTATTGGCAGTGAAAGCACTATTGAAAAAAGAATCAGGATACGATATTTTTTCACCGTCAGTTAGTTCAAAAATGGCTCTTTCGGTAGCAGTAAATTCAGAATTGAGCTTTAAGGCTTCCTCAATCATGAGTTCTGATACATCAATTCCATAATAATTCAGGTTGGCCTCCTTTTCGAATAAGTATTTGATATGGATTCCGTTTCCGGGACCAATTTCTAAAATCTTTGAATGAGGCATGATTTCAATTTGCTCTATTGTGTGACGAATCATGTTGTCATTCGCAACATTCATGCTGTAAGCTGTCTGTATGCCACTTTCTCCGTTAGGATGGCTCAATTGTCCTGCAAGTTCCTGAAGTTCTTTTTCCGAAAGATTTCCCATAGTGGTTAAACTTGAATTACACCAAGGTTAAATTGCTTTTCGATAGGAGCGTGGTTGGCTGCTTCGATTCCCATGGAAATCCAGGTTCTTGTTTCTAATGGGTCAATGACGGCATCCGTCCATAGGCGTGAAGCGGCATAATAAGGAGACACCTGGGCATCATATTTGGCTTTTATCTTGTCAAAAAGCTCCTGTTCTTTTGCTTCGTCAATCACTTCACCTTTTGCTTTAAGTGATGAAGCCTCAATCTGCATTAATACTTTGGCGGCCTGAGTACCGCCCATTACTGCCAGTTCTGCGCTTGGCCATGCAAAAATCAATCTTGGGTCATAGGCCTTTCCACACATCGCATAATTTCCTGCGCCGTAAGAGTTTCCAACAACCACCGTAAATTTAGGTACAACAGAGTTTGAAACCGCGTTTACCATTTTTGCTCCATCTTTGATAATACCGCCATGTTCCGATTTGCTTCCAACCATAAATCCGGTCACGTCCTGCAAGAAAACCAATGGTATTTTCTTTTGGTTGCAATTGGCAATAAAACGCGTTGCCTTATCCGCAGAATCCGAATAAATAACGCCTCCAAACTGCATTTCACCTTTTTTGGATTTTACAACTTTTCGTTGGTTGGCAACGATTCCTACTGCCCAACCGTCAATTCTGGCATATCCTGTAATGATAGTCTGGCCATAGCCTTCTTTATACGCTTCAAATTCGGAATTATCAACCAAACGTTTGATGATATCCATCATGTCGTATTGTTCCGTTCTTAATTTAGGCAGTATACCGTAGATTTCTTTTTCACTCAAGGCTGGTTTTTCGGGTTGTATTCTGTTAAATCCGGCTTTTTCGTAATCCCCGATTTTGTCTACGATATTTTTTATTTTGTCTAAAGCGTCCTTATCGTCTTTCGCTTTGTAATCAGTTACTCCTGAAATTTCACAATGAGTGGTTGCACCGCCCAATGTTTCATTATCAATGCTTTCGCCTATGGCAGCTTTTACAAGATAGCTTCCGGCCAGGAAGATACTTCCGGTTTTGTCAACAATCAGCGCCTCATCACTCATAATAGGAAGGTAGGCTCCACCGGCAACACAACTTCCCATAACGGCAGCAATTTGTGTAATGCCCATGCTGCTCATAATGGCATTATTTCTGAAAATTCTTCCGAAATGTTCTTTATCCGGGAAAATTTCATCCTGCATTGGCAGGTATACTCCGGCACTGTCTACCAAATAAATAATAGGCAGTCTGTTTTCCATGGCAATTTCCTGGGCACGAAGGTTCTTTTTTCCTGTAATCGGAAACCAGGCTCCGGCCTTTACGGTAGCATCATTGGCTACTACGACACATTGTTTTCCTTTGATGTAGCCTATTTTGACTACAACGCCACCGGATGGACAACCGCCATGTTCAGCATACATGCCATCACCTACAAATGCGCCTATTTCAATACTTTCTTTTTTAGGGTCGAGAAGGTAATCAATTCTTTCCCTGGCGGTCATTTTACCTTCTGCATGTAATTTTTCTATTCTTTTTTCGCCTCCGCCCAGTCTTACTTTAGCGAAGCGTTGCTTTAAATCAGATAATAAGAGTTTGTTGTGGTCTTCGTTTTTATTGAAGTTGATATCCATAATGTATAGAGTGTATTTTGCTTATTTTTTTGAGATTGCTAAAATACGAAAACGTTTGCAATAAAAAAGAAATCGGCTTTCAGGAAGTGCTTTCCAATATTACCAAATCGTAAATTTTAATAACTGCTTATTTATGATTTATTAATATTGTCTTAACATTAAAGAGATACATTTGCACCATTAAATAACAAACCTATGTCTTTAAACAGTATTTTCCAGTTTTTAGTTCCTAAAGATAAAAAGTTCTTCCCTCTTTTCGAACAGGCTTCACAAAATTTAATCTTATTGGCTGAAACTTTGCACGAGGCAGTAAATGCGCCAAAGCTAGAAAGAGAGAACTATTTCAGAAAAATCGAAGAGCTAGAGGCTATTATTGAGGAAATTACACACAAAACGCACCTGGAGCTAAGCAGAAACTTTATTACTCCATTTGACCGTGAGGATATTTTCGCCCTTGTAAAATCAATGGATGATGTGGCAGATTATATGCATGGTGCTGCCAGTAGAATGCGTTTGTATCAGGTAGAAAAAATCACGAAATCAATTCGTAAATTGACTGAAATCAACCTGGAAGCCTGCCAGCATATTGGTATTGCGATAAAAGAGTTGAAAGATTTGAAAAATCTTAAAGCGATTGCAGATGCCTGCAAAAAAATCAATAAGTTGGAAAGTAAGGCAGATAACGTTTTTGACAAAGCGGTTGCCGATATCTTTGAAAATGAGACTGATGCTAAAAACATCATCAAGTATAAAGAAGTTTTGTCTGCACTTGAATCTGCATCAGACAAATGTAAGAGCGTAGCAAACGTTTTGGAATCTGTGGTAGTTAAGCACTCCTAAATCATTTTTGACTCAACAATCTTATGGATTTTACAATATTAATTGTCATAATCGTTCTTGCATTAATCTTTGATTATATCAACGGTTTCCACGATGCAGCGAACGCGATTGCAACTATTGTTGCGACAAAGGTGCTTACTCCGTTTCAGGCTGTTGTCTGGGCTGCGTTCTTTAACTTCCTGGCCTATTGGGTTTTTGGATTTGGTGTTGCCGATACGGTGGCCAAAACAGCCAATACGATGGAAATTAACCTGACGGTTATTTTAGCGGGAATCATAGCCGCAATTTGTTGGAATTTATTGACCTGGTGGCTGGGAATTCCTTCCAGTTCTTCACATACTCTGATTGGTGGTTTTGCCGGTGCGGCAATTGCCCATGCCGGTTTTGACGTGGTTACATGGTACAAGGCGGCAAGTGGTGGTGGAATGCCTTCAGGAGTTATAATTATTATTGCCTTTATTGTCCTCGCACCGTTGCTCGGGGCATTGGCTTCCTATCTCATTTCAATTTGGCTTCTTAATTCATCTAAAAAAAGCATTTATCCCAAACTGTTTACAGGAGCTTTGATGATTGCCACGGTTGTATTTGTTGCCTATCAGATGATACCTTATGACAAGATTAAAAAACCTCGTTTTGATTCTCATTTTTGGAGTGTTGTTTTTGAAGCACATAATATCAAATGGTTTTTGGTGGCGTTTATCATACTGTCTGTAAGTACATTTTGTTTGTTCTTTAGCAGAATGAGCCATAGTAAATCAGAATCCTGGCTTAAAAAGATGCAGCTTCTTTCGTCTGCGGCTTTCAGTTTAGGACATGGTGGAAACGATTCTCAAAAAGTAATGGGTATTATTGCGGCGGCTGTAGCTGTTTATATCCACACAAATGGCTTGCCACAGGAAAGTATGCCGGAATGGCTGAATGTGGTACTTCCTGATGAAACAGGAGATTTCCATATGCCATCCTGGATTCCGCTTGCGTGTTATTCTGCTATTGCAGCCGGAACATTGAGTGGTGGTTGGAAGATTGTAAAGACCATGGGATCTAAAATTACAAAAGTGACTTCGTTTGAAGGAGTTGCCGCAGAAACAGCAGGAGCTTTGACTTTGTATTTTACAGAACACTTAAAAATTCCGGTAAGTACAACCCACACAATTACAGGTTCGATTATTGGAGTAGGTCTGACTAAGCGTATTTCTGCCGTTCGTTGGGGAGTTACCGTTAGCCTGATATGGGCCTGGGTACTAACTATTCCGATTTCAGCTATTTTAGCAGCATTGTTTTACTATGTTCTGAATATGTTCCTGTAACGAAACAATATACACTAAACCACTGCTTTTGCGGTGGTTTTTTGCTTTTAGCACATTCTTAACCTGATGTTGGAAACGAAATTATTTTTTAAAAAATATCTTAAAATGGAAGGAGAAAAAGATTTAAACAAATTATTAAAGTCTATGAAACCTATTCTAAACGAAGGAGAATATGTTTTCTGTACTATAAAAGAGATTGGCAAAATTGATTTAGATAGCATTCTTTTGTTATTTAAAGAAGAAGAGGGTCTTACGGTTATTTTAGAAAAGAACGTTGCTGACAGTCTATCTTTAGATTATAGTTTTATAGCTTCCTGGATTACCTTAACAGTTCATTCGTCGTTAGAAGCAGTTGGGCTTACTGCAGCATTTTCAAAAGCACTAAGTGATGAAAAAATAAGTTGTAATGTGGTTGCGGCCTTTTATCACGATCATATTTTTGTTGATAAAGATGATTCGTCAAGAGCAATGACTATATTAGAAAAATTTTCAAATTAACAATCTTAATCAATATAAATACCTGTACTGGATTTAATAGCATTAAATACTGTTAAAGATTTTTGTCCATATATTCTTCGAGAGATAATTTATGCTGATCTAAAAGTGCTGTTCAGGAATATACTGTCGTTTTCATCCGATGGTGATGAATATCATTTAAAGAAGCTCTGAATAATACTTGAAAAATATTTATAATAAAGACACTGATATTGTTTGTCATTTTGAAAAAAGTATTGGGTAAATCGTAATGAATGGCACATTAGTAAATAATAACTAAAGCCAACAGTAGCTATCCAAAATATAGGTTTTTGTGGTAAATTCATGTTTTGGTTTCGCAAAAAAACATTATCTTTAAAATAAAATATTCGATTACGAAGTTCGCAACTTCGGGTAGCATTTTAAACCCAAAACCTATCAGACACCGACTTCGAACTTTATAAAACGTTGTATAGTAAAACGTTTTTTACGAATCTTTTTAATAAAAACAAAAAAAATGAAAACCAGAAACTTTATTATTCTTTCAATATTGGTAACAAATGTAGCTATGGCCCAGCTTAAAAAAGTTGATTATAAAGACAATGCACAAATTTTAAGCGGTTTTTCTGCAGTTCCTAAAAAAGCACTAGCAAATAAACCTGGTGTGCTTATTCTTCCGGCATGGAAAGGAGTTGATGAACATTCCAAAGAGATTGCAACCAAGCTGGCAGATATGGGATATTATGCTTTTGTGGCCGATATTTATGGAGCAGATAAAAGACCCAAAGACACAAAAGAGGCAGGCGAAAAATCCGGATATTATAAAACAAACATAAAAGAATACCAGAACAGGATTTCGCTCGCTTTGGCGGAATTGGTAAAACAGGGTGCTAATGCTGACAATGTGGTCGTGATAGGCTATTGTTTTGGAGGTACAGGTGCATTGGAAGCGGCAAGAGTTAATATGAAAGTAAGGGGAGTAGTATCATTCCACGGAGGTTTGGGTAAAGATGCTTCCCGTGAAATAAGTGCCATACAGCCAAAAGTGTTGGTTCTTCACGGAGCAGATGACCCGTATATTTCAGAAAAAGAAATCAAGGATTTCCAAAATGAAATGAGAACGGCCAAAGCCGACTGGCAAATGAATTATTATGCTGATGCAGTTCATGCATTTACTGAAAAAAGTGCCGGAAACGATAATTCGAAAGGAGCAGCTTATAATGAACTGGCAGATAAACGTTCCTGGGAAGCAATGAAGTTATTCTTCAACGAAGTGTTGAAATAAGAATTACAAAACTTTGCGGCTCTGCGTCTTTGCGAGCAATAATTTCACGTAAAGGCGCAGAGCCTCAAGGTTTAAAACGTATAAGTTTTTTAATGATGTGAGATTTCAGTTTCTTCCTGCTTATAGATAATAGGCAGTGAGATAAAAAATGAAGTACCTAATTCCTTTCCGGGACTTTTGGCAAAAATTTGCCCTTTATGCAACTCCACAAACGATTTGCAAATGGATAATCCTAATCCGTTAGAACTTTCTTTTCCGGTTGGTTTGGAACTTAGTTTGGCGAATTTTTTGAAAAGTTTATCGGCGTCTTCATCATTCAGTCCTTGTCCCTGGTCCTGGAACTCAATTTCTACAAAATCATCAATTTTTTTAGCAATAATTTTGATTGTGGTATTGCTGTAAGAATACTTGATGGCGTTGCTCAAAAGATTATGGAGCACATCAGAAATTTTGGTTTTGTCGATATTGATTTTTGGGAGCGTATCTTCAATTGTCAATTCAATTATCTGGTTCTTTTTGTTAGCCAGTAATTCAAAATTGTTTACCAAACGGTCCAGCATTTCTTTCAGGTCGGCTTCTTCAATAGAAAGTCTTTGTTCTTTCTCGCCGTCTTCAGAGAGCTTAAGCAGGTCGGTTAGCTTATTTTGTATGGTAGCGACACAATATTTAATCATATCGGTCATCTTTTGCGTTTTTGATGAGTCAAGCCTTAAAATGTCGTTAGCAAGGCTTATGGATGCCAGCGGATTTTTAATTTCATGTAGGGCAATACCCATAAGTTCGTTTTGTGACTTGATAATGGTGTTGTAGCGCAGCCTGCTTTCGAGTTTGTTGATTACAATATCAGCAAGTGTTCGTAGCATATCCATTTGATGTTCTGTGACTTCTTTGGGCGCACTGTCAATAACACAAACGGTTCCTACAGAATATCCTTCAGGAGTTTTTAAAGGAGCGCCGGCATAAAACCGTATTCCATTTTGAGAATTGACAAAACGATTTTCAGATAAATCAGGAATAGCCCGGGTATCACTAAAGACCGTAATTTTTTCATCCAGAATTGCCAGCGAACATAAGCTGTCTTCTCTTCGAACTTCTGTTGCCTGAAAATCGCCTATGTTAGCCTTAAAGTAAACACGGTGTTCGTCAACAAAAGTTACGAAAGCATTTTTGGTATTGAATATTTGCGACGCCAATAGGGCAATTTTGTCAAAGGTGTCTTCCGAATGCGTATCAAGAACCTGATAGTCATAAAGTTTCTGAAGCCGTAAGGCTTCGTTATTCGGAATAAATGAAATGGACTTTTTGTAAATCATGGCATTCTCCAGATTAAGACCTTAAATCGGTTTTAATTTAAGAATCTCAGATAAAGATAGGACTTCTGTTTGGAGAAATTGTTACACTTAAACCATAATTTCTTAAAAAAATATTAAAATAATGAAAAATAAAAAAGCGAATCATATCTCATTGCCAGTAAATTAGGGGTCTGAGCTATAACTCGCGATTTTATGTTTGTATGATTATTCCTCTTCTTTTTGTCCCATCATCATTAAAAATGCTTTCAGGAACTCATCAATCTCACCATTCATAACAGATTCCACATCACTGGTTTCCTGTTCTGTCCTTACATCTTTTACCAATTTATACGGGTGCATCACATAATTTCGTATCTGTGAACCCCATTCGATTTTCATCTTTTTAGCTTCAATTTCGTCACGCAGCGCCTGCTTCTTCTTTAATTCGATTTCATATAATTGCGATTTCAGCAATTGCATGGCTTTGGTCTTGTTATCTAATTGAGAACGGGTTTCAGAGTTTTCGATAATGATTCCAGTCGGGTGGTGGCGGAGTCGTACGGCTGTTTCAACCTTGTTGACATTCTGTCCGCCCGCACCACTTGAACGCATGGTTTCCCATGAAATATCAGCAGGATTAATCTCGATTTCAATAGTGTCGTCCGCCAATGGATATACATACACCGAAGCAAAAGAGGTATGGCGTTTTCCATTGCTGTCAAAAGGTGAAATTCGTACGAGGCGGTGAACGCCATTTTCGCCTTTTAAATAGCCAAAAGAATAATCGCCTTCAAATTCAAGTGTTACTGTTTTTATTCCGGCAACCTCGCCGGCCTGAAAGTTCAGTTCTTTGATTTTGTAGCCATTCTTTTCACCCCACATCATATACATTCGCATCAGCATTTGGGCCCAGTCACAGCTTTCTGTACCACCGGCTCCTGCTGTAATCTGCAATACTGCGCTTAAACTGTCGCCTTCATCAGACAGCATGTTTTTGAACTCAATATTTTCGATATGCGTATTGGCCAGATTGTATTGTTCGTCCAATTCTTCGGCGGTCATTTCGCCTTCTCTGTAAAACTCATAAGCCAATTGCAGTTCTTCGGCCAGAGAAACAGCTTTGTCGTAATCTTCAACCCACTTTTTCTTGGAACGCAGCATTTTAACATGTGCTTCGGCTTCTTTGGGGTTGTTCCAAAAATCAGGAGCTAGTGTTTTTTCTTCTTCGTTAGCAATTTCGATTAGTTTCTTATCGACGTCAAAGATACCTCCTCAACGCACCAAGGCGTTCTACAATACCTTTAATTTGTTCGGTAGTTGTCATAAATTTTATACTTTTATACCCACAAAAATAAGGTATACTTTTGATATTATGGAAATAAATTTAGTAAGCGATACGGTAACAAAACCGACAAATGAAATGCTACAGCAGATGTTTCGTTCAAAAGTAGGCGATGATGTATATAAGCAAGACCCGACCGTCAATGAATTAGAAGAGATGGTCGCCAGTATATTTGGGATGGAAGCAGCGCTTTTTTTTCCCTCCGGAACGATGGCTAACCAAACGGCAATTAAAGTGCATACCAATCCGGGCGAGCAGATAATCTGTGATAAATGGTCGCATATTTTTCATTACGAAGGTGGAGGAGCATCATTTAACAGTGGCGTTTCCTGTTGTTTGGTTGATGGAAAACGAGGAATGATTACGGCAGAACAAGTCAGAGAATCGATTAATCCTCCGGAATTTTACCACAGTCCTTTAACCAGTCTGGTAAGTATAGAAAATACGACAAACAAAGGGGGGGGAGCTTGCTATGAAATAGAAGAGCTTGCTAAGATTAAAGAAGTCTGCAAAGAAAATAACTTAAAATACCATTTAGACGGTGCCCGTTTGTGGAACGCCTTAGTGGCAAAAAGACAAAATCCAAAGCATTTTGGAGAATTATTCGATACGATTTCCGTCTGCCTCTCAAAAGGATTAGGCGCGCCTGTAGGTTCTGTATTGTTAGGAAGTAAAGAAACAATGGACCGTGCCTTAAGAATCAGAAAGATGTTGGGTGGCGGAATGCGTCAGGCGGGCTATTTGGCAGGTGCCGGAATTTATGCCTTAAAGCATAATGTGAGCCGTTTGCAGGAAGACCATAACAAGGCAAAAGAACTGGCTTATATACTTAAACAATTGCCTTGGGTGGAAAGCGTTGAACCTGTGGAAACCAATATCTTGATATTTGCCGTAAAACCACAGTATAATGAAGATGTTGTGATTGAAAAATTAAAGCAGAAAAATATTTTTATCAGTTCATTAGGCAAAGGCAAACTCCGAATTGTCACGCATCTGGACTATAGAGATGTCATGCATACCTATGTCATAGAAACGTTGCAAAAACTAACTTTTTAGCTGTACGCTCTAGGCTTTAAGCTGTAAGCCAATCGCTTACTAATTAAAGCCTAAAGCATATTGCTTACAGCCTACAGCTTATCGCTTACAGCTATTTAAACATATCCATACCCGGAATATTAGGCATACCGTCTTTTGCTACTGCGCCTAATTCTGCTTCGTTTACAGCCGTTGCTTTTTGGATGGCTTTGTTCATAACTAATACCAGATAGTCTTCAAGTTGTTCTTTGTCTTCCAGTAAACTGTCGTCTATTTCTATTGATTTTACTGTACGGTTAGCCGTAAGCGTAACTTTTAAAAGCCCGTCGTTGCTTTGCTCGTCAATCAAAACAGAATCAAGCCTTTTTTTAGTTTCTTCTATTTTTTGTTGGGTTTCTTTTAGTTTGCCCATCATGCCCATTAAGTCTCCAAACATTGTTGATAATTTTTATGATTTATAATTGCGAAATTATTAAATTGCATAGTCATATTCAAGGGAGAATTAGATGAAAAATAAATTAATTTTATGTTGCCTTTGTATTATTTTTGCAACTTCATATTCGCAAAATACATTCCGTAAAATGTCAATAACAATACCCCCGCCAACAGCAAAAAAAATACCTAAAACGCTGGAAAAGCACGGCGATAAAAGAGTAGACGATTATTTTTGGTTAAATGATAGACAAAACAAAGAAGTTATTGACTATCTGAATAGCGAAAATCAGTACTATGAGGAGATGACTGCTCATACCAAAGGATTGAAAAATTTGCTGTTTGAGGAAATGAAAGGCAGGATTAAAGAAGACGATTCTTCCGTGCCTTATTTTTTTAATGGCTATTGGTATATAACGCGCTTTGAAACCGGTAAAGATTATCCTATTTATGCCAGAAAAAAAGGCAGCCTTACGGCAAAAGAAGAAATTCTTTTTGACTGCAATGAGATGGCAAAAGGACATTCCTATTTTCAGTTAGGAGGAGTGAGCATTAGTCCTGATAATAAATACGCTTCTTTTGGAGTGGATATTATAGGAAGAAGAATTTATACTATCCAGGTAAAAAATCTCCAAACCGGAAAGCTGTTTGAAGATAAAATTGAAAATACAACAGGTAGCTCAACATGGGCTAATGATAATAAAACCTTGTTTTATACACAGCAGGATAAACAGACCTTGCGTTCGGATAAGGTTTTTAAACACAAACTTGGTGGCAGGCAGGAACAGGACGTTTTGGTTTATGATGAAGTAGACGATACGTTTAATGTTTCTGTAAGCAAGGAAAAATCAAAAAAATATATCGTAATCAGTTCTTCAAGTACTTTAACGACAGAATTCAGGACGTTATTAGCAGATGACCCGGATGGCGAATTTAAAGTTTTTCAGCCAAGAGTCAGAGGAATGGAATACAGTATAGCTCATTATGGCGATAGCTTTTACATATTGACCAATAAAGATGATGCAACCAATTTTAAATTGATGAAAACGCCTGAAAAAGCGACTTCTATGGAAAATTGGAAAGATTTGATTCCGCATCGTGAAGACGTGCTGCTGGAAGACATTGAAATTTTTAAAGATTATTTGGTTCTTGGTGAACGTTCTAACGGATTAAACAAGATAAGGATTATGCCCTGGAATGGAAAAGGGGAGTATTATCTGCCGTTTGACAGCGAAACCTATACTGCTAATATTTCTACAAATCCAGACTTTGACACGCAGATTTTGCGTTACAGCTATCAGTCACTTGGAACCCCATCTTCCGTAATCGATTTCAATATGAAAACGAAAGAAAAGGAAATCAAGAAGGAGCAGCAGGTTTTGGGCGGAAAGTTTGACAAGAAAAATTATGTAGAAGAAAGAGTTTGGGCTACTGCTGAAGACGGTACTAAAATTCCTATTTCCATGATTTACAGAAAAGGAATGAAAAAAGATGGTAAAAATCCATTGCTGTTATATGCCTATGGTTCTTATGGCGCTACTATGGATCCTTATTTTTCATCTACCAGACTATCGCTTTTAGACAGAGGATTTATTTATGCCATTGCCCATATTCGCGGAGGTGAAGATATGGGAAGATTATGGTATGAGAATGGTAAATTACTCCATAAAAAAAATACTTTTACTGATTTTATAGATTGTTCCAAATTTGTAATTAAGGAAAAATATACCAGCGCTGAACATCTGTATGCCGAAGGTGGTTCTGCTGGTGGCTTGTTGATGGGAGCGGTTGTAAACATGGCACCTGAACTGTATCATGGTGTTATTGCACAGGTTCCTTTTGTAGATGTTGTAACGACTATGCTTGATGATACAATTCCGCTTACTACAGGGGAATATGATGAATGGGGAAATCCAAACGAAAAAGAATATTACGATTATATGAAATCCTATTCGCCCTATGATAATGTCAAAGCACAGAATTATCCAAATATGTATGTGTCAACAGGACTTCATGATTCGCAGGTTCAATATTGGGAACCGGCGAAATGGGTCGCCAAATTAAGAACCTTGAAAACGGATACTAATTTGTTATTCCTTGATACTAACATGGATGCGGGGCATGGAGGTGCTTCAGGAAGGTTTGAAGCATTGAAGGAATTAGCTAAGGAATTCAGTTTTTTGTTAGATTTAGAAGGAATTGAAAACTAATTAGATTTTTTTTGTTAAATTTGCAAGGATTTGAGGTCAATAAAAATTCAATGAGTTGCCTTGATTAACTATTTTTTTATGAAAGAAGAAATAAAAGCTTATAATAACGTATTGGAATTAATAGGTAATACCCCACTTATTAAGCTCAATAAAGTCACTGAAAATATAGAAGGTAATTTCTACGCAAAAGTAGAAGCTTTTAATCCGGGACACTCCACTAAAGATAGAATTGCATTATATATTATTGAGGAAGCCGAAAGACAAGGGATTTTGTCACCAGGCGATACAATAATTGAAACGACATCAGGAAATACGGGATTCAGTATTGCAATGGTGAGCATTATAAAAGGCTACAATTGTATTTTGGCAGTAAGTTCAAAATCATCAAAAGATAAAATAGATATGCTGAGAAGTATGGGAGCCAAGGTGTATGTTTGCCCTGCCCATGTTTCAGCAGACGATGAAAGGTCTTACTATAATGTTGCAAAAAGACTTCATGAAGAAACAAAAGGTTCTGTTTACATCAACCAGTATTTCAATCAACTGAATATTGATGCGCACTACCAAACAACCGGACCGGAAATCTGGGAGCAAACCAACGGAAAAATTACACACCTGGTTGCCTGCAGCGGAACAGGAGGAACTATTTCCGGAGCCGCAAAATTCCTTAAAGAAAAAAATCCAAACATTAGAATATTAGGTGTTGATGCTTTTGGTTCTGTATTGAAAAAATACCACGAAACAAAAGAGTTTGATTCTAATGAAATCTACCCATACAGAATCGAAGGTTTAGGGAAAAACTTGATTCCAACAGCAACCGATTTTGATTCTATCGACAAATTTATAAAAGTAACCGACGAAGAAAGCGCACACGCTACAAGAGAAATAGCCAAAAAAGAAGGCTTATTTGTAGGGTATACTTCCGGAGCCGTTCTTCAGGCTATCAAACAATATGCAGAAGAAGGTGAATTTAATAAAGACAGTAACGTAATAGCTATTTTCCCTGACCATGGTTCAAGATATATGAGCAAAGTATTTAGCGATGACTGGATGAACGAACAAGGATTCTTCGATAGCGTAAATGCTGAAGAAGCTCAGAAAATAGAATTCATAAAATAACAGATTTATAAAGCATAAAAAACTCCGGAATTTCCGGAGTTTTTTTATTTTAATCTGTTGAGAACAGTTTCGGTTAGCCTTTTGTTACCTGTCCGGAACCGCTGATGTTTTTCTTTATACTAGGATTCCCTGTATATTTTACAACCCCTGAACCTTGAATATCGGCAGTAAGGTCTTTTTCGGTTTTTGTTTTGACATATCCGGAACCATGAATAGCCGCTTTAGTGGTTGATGAAGTAAAATCAGAAGCATCTACACTGCCTGAACCGCTAATTTCTGCGGAAAAAACATTGGCTCTTCCGTCTAATTCTATTTTGCCGGAGCCATTAATTTTGGCGTCTGCAGTATTGGCATTAAGGTTCATTTCAACTTTTCCGGAACCGTCTATTTTTATAGAAGCAGCATCAGCGTTTACATTATCCAAATCTATTTTTCCAGAACCGCTTACTGAAGCAACAAACTTATTAGACTTTATAGAAATTTCTGATTTGATACTTCCAGAACCTGAAAGGCTTACTTCGTCTAATTGTTTAATCGGGACCTTTACAACTACTTCGCCTTTAAGGTTTAGTTTTTTGGTACTCTTGATATAAATCTTAAGCGTATTTCCTTCTACTTCGGTAATCAGGTTTTGTAGTGTTTTTTCATCTCCTTCAGCAGTTAGGGTATTTGAATTGCCCGCTACCAGAACTACTTTTGCTGAACCTCTCGATTCTACTTTTGAAAAATTACCAACAGTTCTGCTTTCTGTCTTGGTTTGTGAATTTGCCACAGCAATAAAGAATAAGCCGAATAACAATAAGAATTGTGTTTTTTTCATGATGATTTAATTAAATGATTGAATCGTAAATTTATGCAATTCCTACAAATAAAAAAACTCCTGAGTATTCAGGAGTTTTGTATTAAAGATAATTCTGTGTTTATTCTTCCATAGTATGGTAAACGTTTTGAACGTCGTCATCTTCTTCAATTTTTTCCAAAAGCTTCTCTACGTCCGCTATCTGGTCTTCCGTAAGTTTTTTGGTTACCTGCGGAATTCTTTCAAATCCGGAAGAAAGGATTTCAATGCCTCTGTTTTCCAATTCTTTCTGGATGGCGCCAAAACTTTCGAATGGAGCATAAATCAGGATGCCGTCTTCATCAGCAAAAATTTCTTCGGCACCAAAATCAATGAACTCCAATTCCATTTCTTCAATGTCGATTCCTTCTGCAGGAATTCTGAAGTTGCAGGTATGGTCAAACATAAATTCTACAGAACCCTGTGTTCCTAAAGTTCCGTTGCATTTGTTGAAATAGCTTCTGATGTTGGCTACAGTCCTGTTGTTATTATCTGTAGCAGTTTCAATCAGGATTGCAATTCCGTGTGGTGCATATCCTTCAAATAAAACTTCTTTATAGTTTGCCGTGTCTTTGTCCGTTGCCTTTTTGATAGCTCTTTCAACATTATCCTTAGGCATGTTCACAGCTTTGGCATTTTGGATAACTGCCCTTAATCTGGAGTTGGACTCCGGATTTGGACCGCCTTCCTTAACCGCCATTACAATATCTTTTCCAATTCTTGTAAATGCTTTAGCCATTGCTGACCAGCGCTTCATTTTTCTATTTTTTCTGAACTCAAACGCTCTTCCCATTTCTAAAATTTTTTTAACGTTGCAAAAATAAGTTTTATCCTTTTTTATTTCAAATCTATTTTAATCTTTCGGAACATGTTTTGAAATAAATTGTTCACCGGCCTGTTCCCATTCCGTATTAACGGCTATTTTGTTCTGGTAGAACTTAGAATTTAGCTTATTGTATTCGCTGATTTCGTTGTTTACGGATTTTACCAGATTGTTGAAATTGTCAATTTCCTGTTTTGTCCTGTTTTTTTCAGGTTTTTTATCCAAAGATTCTTTAGTGTCCTCTACCTGTTGGTTCAGCATCAGGAATGAAACTACTTTAGGCGTAAGCTCAATCGCCTCTTTTTTATAAAATTCAAGTGCTTTTTTTGTCGCTGCAATCAGACTGGCATCTTTATTAAAAGGAACTGTTGTTTTTAGCTTTTCCAAACCTTCATTGGCATAAAGTTCCAATGAAGAAGCGTGTTGTTGTATGGCATTCAGGTCTTTTTGTTCAATTGATTTCATCAGATTTATATCGGTTACATTCACTTTGAAAAAGATAAGGAACATTTCCGTATGGTATTTGAAGACGGCATTTGATGCCCTCATTTTTTTGCTTAAATCGGAATTATCATCCGTAATCTGAATATTGTATTTATTCCCAAAAAGTTTCTGGTTGGCGTTGAGCTTTTCAACTTCATCATTGATTTTTTCATTTACCAGGTCACGTGCCATAATATAGGCTTCCATAAAATCATATGATTGTTCTGCAACTTCCTGCATGTCGATGATTTTTTCATATTCGTCATTGATGTATTTTTCCGAAATCGACAGATAGGACAGGAGCTGGTCTCGATATTCAGTGTCTCCTTTGTAGCCGTTTTTCAGCCCGGCTATTTTCTTTGAAGCATTTTGTATCGATTTGAGCAAGGCTTTTCGGGAAGCATCAATCCTTCTGGCACTTTTGCTGTGTGCAACAGCTTTAGTGTAATTCCACGTATTTCTCGAAATAGCAGCAGATTCTTTCCCGATAAAGTTCAGATAATCAACAGGAGTTCGGAAATCCTGGGATTTGGCTAGTGTTATGGCAAATAAGGCAAAAATGGCAAGTACGGTTTTTTTCATGGATTGTCTAGTTTTTTTTAGTGGCGTAATAATCGGAAATAATGTTGATGCCTTCCAAAACATAAGCATTAGTCTTTAAGTCCTTAATACGATATTCGCTAATGCTTTTCTGGAACTCATCAAATTTCAATATTTCTTTTTCGTAGGAAGTATTCGCAATTTCAAAATCAATTGGTGTTTCCACTATCTTTTTTACAGAATCAAAAAACGCATCAATACTGTGTACATCTTTGAATACGCTTTCAAAATTTAACAGGATTGGATCTTTTGGAGAATTGTATATAGAATTGATTTTTGTATTGATAGCGTTTATTTCATTGAAATAGGCATTGTTGCTGACTCTTTTTTTGCTCTGTGCGATCAGGTTTTCAAAATCACTTCTTGAATAAGGAACAAACTTAGCCTTGGTAATAATAACATCATTTTTTAATGCCGTTTTACTGCTTTTTTCCCTTGAAATAATACCGTCATATAGGGTTGGAATCGCTACATCAGGAACAACTCCGGTTAGCTGATGGCTTTTTCCCGTAATTCGGTAGAATTTTTCAATGGTCAGTTTAACAAAATCCTGTTCGTTTCCGTTTTCTATTGGAAGTATTTGCTGCATGGAAGCTTTACCTAATGTTGTTGCTCCTATAATAATAGCTCTGTTATAGTCCTGCATCACAGAAGCAAAAAACTCACTGGCCGAAGCAGAATTTCCATTTACCAATACGACTATTGGGCCATTATATACAACACCCCGATTGAAATCCTTAATGATTTTTTGTTCTTTCTTATTGTTGACCAAAACGGAAATAGGGCCAGCGTCAATAAACATTCCGGACAGTTTTATGGCTTCTTCCATAGAACCGCCCCCATCATCCTGAAGGTCAAGTATCAGTCCTTCAATATTATCTTTTTTTAACTTTAGAATTTCCTTTGCAACGTCATCCGAAATACCCTGAACCGTGTTCCTGTCAAAATCAGTATAAAAACTCGGAATATTGATATATCCGATGCGGGTGTTGTTTTTTGACACTATATAGCTGTAGGCCGCATGGTCGTCTGCCTTCATTATTTTTTTCTGAAGTGTGACATCGTATAATGTTCCGTTTTTCTTTCGCATTGAAAGTGTAATTTCTTTGTGAGTATCTGAAAAAATAATACTTCCAATGGTTTCCAGAGAACTGCAGGAAACGAGAAAATCTTCTCCTTTTTTGGGAGATACTTTAATTACCTGGTCTCCTTTTTCTATGATTTCTGTTCTTGCGGCAGGGCCTCCCGGGACAATTTCCTGAACAATCAGCTCCTCATTTTCATTCAGGGAGACATACATTCCCAGAGAAAAATTATCTGTGGAAAGTTCAGATAGGAAAGAGGATTTGGTGTCGTATGAAAAGTAGGAGGTATGCGGGTCAAAGTAGGAACAGAAAATAGAGTAAAAACTGTTTCGGATGTTCTTTTCGATACCTTCTTTGGAGTCCAGCCTGTTGGTGATTTTACAAAGGGCTGTCTCGAATATTTTTTCCCTTGATTTTTTTTCAAGACTTGCAAAGTTCTGTTTTAGGGAATCATAATTTTTACTGGTCTTGGCAATATCTTCCAAAATATCAAAACGCAGCCTTTTTGCAAAAACTTTGCTCACGTCTTCTGCTTTTACATAAAACGGAAAATTCTTTTTGGTAAAACGGACTGTATCGTTTGTATTGTAATCCAGTTTTTCTTTCTGTAATTTTTCAATGGCAGTCTTGCTTCTTTCCAGAGCTTTCTTATAGGTTTTGGAAAAATCTTCGAAAAAAGAACAGTCGTTACCGGCAATATAATCATCAAATTTGAATTTGTACTTTGACAGATAATCATATTCCGTTTTCAGGAAAATATTTTTGTCCGTATCCAATTCATTCATTAATGTTTCAAAAACATAAACCGATAGGCTGTCGTCTACCGGTTTAGGATTGAAATGCTCATGTTGGATGAGCTTGTTTATTTTTATAAGAACATCGCAGGATTTACCGCTATCTTGTGAATGTGATACAAAAGGGATAAACAGTAAAAACAGCAGGATTCTATTCATATATTTTTATTTTTTATAAAAGGGCAATTTAACGACTTTGGCCGGGATGTCATTTTTTCGGATACGGATAAAAATCTCACTATCTACCCCGGAGAATGCTGTGGTAACATAGCCCAGACCAATACCTTTGTTCAAAGATGGTGCCATAGTCCCGGAAGTTACTACCCCGATAATGTTCCCGTCTTTGTCAACGATTTCATAGTCATGGCGTGGAATTCCTCTTTCTGTCAATTCAAAACCAACAAGCTTTCTTAAGACTCCGGTTTCTTTCTGTTTTAGAAGATTTTCAGAATTGGTAAATTCTTTGTTGAATTTAGTAATCCAACCCAAACCGGCTTCGATAGGTGAAGTTGTGTCATTAATGTCATTCCCGTAAAGGCAGAAGCCCATTTCAAGACGAAGCGTATCTCTTGCCGCTAATCCGATAGGTTTGATACCATATGATTTTCCGGCTTCAAATACCTTATTCCAGATTTGTTCGATGTTTTCGTTTTTTGCGTAGATTTCAAAACCGCCCGAACCGGTGTAGCCAGTTGCAGAAATGATTACATCCGGTACTCCGGCAAAATCTCCCACTTCAAAGTGGTAGTATTTGATTGCAGCAAGGTCAACAGACGTCAGCGACTGCATTGCTTCTACAGCTTTTGGTCCTTGTATGGCTAATAATGAATAGTCGTCAGAGATATTTCTCATTTCAGCACCAACGTCATTTTTTGTAGAAATCCAATTCCAGTCTTTCTCAATGTTAGAGGCATTTACAACCAGCAAATATTGGTCTTCTTTCATTTTATAAACAATCAAATCGTCTACAATACCGCCATTTTCGTTTGGAAGACAAGAATATTGTGCTTTGCCTACGGTTAATGTAGAAGCATCATTTGTGGTTACTTTTTGGATTAAAGCCAGGGCATTTGGACCTGAAATAAGGAATTCTCCCATGTGTGAAACATCAAAAACTCCAACTCCATTACGAACAGTTTCGTGTTCAATATTTACTCCTTCATATTGTACTGGCATATTATATCCTGCAAAAGGAACCATTTTAGCTCCAAGACTTTCGTGAACGTGCGTAAGCGCGGTATTTTTCATTTGTGCTGTGTATAAAAATTAAAGTTGCTAATTTATTGTTTTTTTTGCAGTTTCAAAGGCGAAATCCGTGGATTTTTTAGGAATATTATACCTTGATGAGATAAATAATTATCAAGGTTTTTTATATTTGAAAACAAACAAAAAATATGAAATTCAATATCAGGACAACAGTACTGTTTTTTTCTGTATTTTTTTCTGTGCAGCTGTATGCGCAGAAGCAGGTTGCTATTACGATAGATGATATTCCCAATACAAAAAGATTCCAAAAGGATGGATTTCAGTCTTTATTATTGAAAAAACTGGATTCGTTACAATTACCGATTGCTATTTTTATCAATGAAGGAAAAATTTATGAAACAGATTCTGTGTCAATGAATTTCCGCTTGTTGGAGAATTGGGTTAAGCGAAGCTACATTACGCTGGGCAACCATAGTTTTAGCCATTTACGCTATTCTGATGCAGGACTAACGGTTTTTGCCAATGATATTGATAAAGGAGAAGCTATTACTAAAGAACTGGCAAAAAAATATAGTAAGCCATTAAAACATTTCAGATTTCCGTTTAATGATTTGGGAAAAGACACATTGCAGCATAAAGAAATTGAAAATTACCTGACACAAAAAGGATATCGTATTACGCCTTATACGGTTGAGAGTGAAGATTGGGCCTATAGTACGGTTTATGAATATTACCTCGCCAAAAATGATATTGCGAATGCCAAAAGTACAGGGGAGAAGTATGTGAAAAAGACCATAGAATTTTTTGAGTTTTTTGAAATGCTGGGAACGCAGCAATACAAAAGACAGGTTCGTCATATTTATTTATGCCACGACAACTTGCTGAATGCTGATTACCTACCCAAAATCGTAAAACTGCTAAAAACAAAAGGCTATACTTTTGTGAGTCTTGATGAAGCCTTGCAGGACAGTGTTTATCAACAGAAAGATAATTATTATAAAAAATGGGGTGTTTCCTGGCTCTATAGATGGATGAAATCCCAAAAGGAAGCCACCGCTATTATGAAAAAAGAACCCGATAACGCAGAAATAGAAAAACTCTACGATAAGATAGCAAAAGGATAATCCAATAAAAAAATCCCGATTGTAAACTAATCGGGATTTTTTGTGAGGGCTGACCAAAATTATTTTTGGTCGATATATGTTTTATTTCCGTTTTTGTTGATGTAGTATTTACCGCCTTTAGGTCCTGTGTAAACCTTCTTGCCGTTATAATATTCGCCAGATGCCTTATCCGCGACTTTTGCTTTAGCAGTTTCTACTTTTGCATCTGCTTTTACCCTTGCAACATCCGCTTTTGCTTCCGTTTTTGTTACCGCAGCTTTTTCTTTGGCTTTTGCAGTTTCTACTTTTGCATTGGCTTTAGTTTTAGCAACATCAGCTTTTGCTTCTGTTTTCGATTCTACTGCCTTTTCTTTGGCCTTAGCTACATCTTTCTTGGCAGATTCTTCTGCTTTTTTTGCTTTTGCATCCGCTTTTTCAACAGCTTTCTTACTGTCTGCTTTTGCCTGGGCTACTTCTGCTTTTGCTTTCTTCTTCGCCGTTGTTTCCTGGGCGCTCATGTAGCCTGAAAATAACAAAGCAATACCTAAAACAATTAATTTTTTCATACTTTGTGTTTTTTAATTTGAATTAAAATTAGTAAATTAATTAATACAAATGAATAGATTTGTAGTACAAATTAAACATTTCAAATCATTATGAGATTTCTACAGCTAATAGTGTGCCTAATTGTTCTTTCGTCTTGCAAAAATCCACAAGAGGTGATTTATAGCGATGCTCTTTTGTCAAGCAATCGTGAATATATTGACGAAAATGCTGCGATTCTGGAAGCGGCCAAAGCTAACATCAGCGATACTGCTTTTGTGAATTTAAGGGATTATGGTAAAGATTTCTTTTATGATATGAAATATGCAACAGAAGACAATTTCCTGAAAACAAAAGTATACGATTGCGCGGAATGCTATCTCCGGTTTAGAACCGTTAAAGCTTTAATCAAAGCGAATCAGGCGTTTTTAAAACTTGGGTATAAGATTAAAGTATATGATTGCTACAGACCTCTGGATGTACAAAAGAAGATGTGGGCAATAACGCCAAATCCCACTTATGTGGCCGACCCGGCTAAAGGTTCCATTCATAATAGAGGAGGGGCTGTAGACATAACGCTAACAGATTATAGCGGTAATGAATTGGATATGGGAACACGATTTGACCATTTCGGACCGGAAGCGGCACATGACTATAAAAACATTTCGGCAGAAGCTGCAACCAATCGAAAGATTTTAAAAGAAATAATGCTGAAAAACGGATTCCGTTCTTTTGCTTCGGAATGGTGGCATTACAACCTGATGAGCGCTTCGACTTTACCTGTATCTAATTTTACATGGGACTGCAAGAACTAATCTAGTTCAGGCATTTAAGATGGTCGATAAAGAAATTTTCAGGATAGGATTTCTCTCCGTTTAATTCGGAAGTAAGTTCCTTTTTCATAATATAGTCAACCGTTTCTGAAGCGTATTTTATACGGATTAACGTAATTGGGGATTTTTCCAACTCTTCCATCGTATTTTTCATAAATAAAAAGGCACCCGTAGAAATTCTAATATTGGAACTTTGAGTTTCATCGCGAATCATTGATCCGCAGCTTCCCTCATCAGAAATCAGCATGGTAATTATTTTGCCATTTGCCAATTGCAGGTAAACCCGTGAATTTTTATCGAAACAAAATGCCTTGATGAAATCTTTACTTTTTTGAATATTTTGGAAATTCAACAGCGGAGTACCATTGGCATTAATCAGTGAGAAAAAGATATAACTCGAAGTTCCGGCAAAGTTTTTTTCATATACGATTTTTTGTACCGTTTCTTTATAGCTGCCTATGGAATCTGTAAAATTGGAACTGTATTCGCATGATTTCTGGGCATAAACGCCCATTTGAAGCATTAAAAAAGTAAGTATAAGCAATCGTTTCATTCTTCTGTTTTTATTTTGGTGCAAAGTAATACTATTTTGTCATTATTCATATTGGTCGTAAAAAAACAATACAGGTTTCCTCCGTCATTTATTTTCCACTTTTTTCGAATGTTCTCAACGGTTTCCGGAAAATTCCGGATAGTAATATTGGCTTTTTTATTTTGTAGCAGTTCCTTCATTTCAGTTTTGCCGTATTTTATTACTTCATCAATCTGAAAGGTTCTTCCGGGAAAATCAACCAATTCATTGCCAGTATAAAGATGCGAATGCGGATGAAGCTTGTCCAGTTTAAATTTGGCGCTCACCGACTCAAAAAAGCCGGATTTCATTATTGAACTATTAGGTTCATAAAGATATTTTTTAGGCAATCCGTAAAAAGCATTTTCACTTTCACCCAGTACAAAATCCAGTTTTTCAGTCTTTTCTTTGGTTTTGTTTAAGGTAATAATTGTTATACTGCCGGTATAATCTTTTGAAATTTCCCAAAGCAATTCTTTGACTTCGTTTTCAATGGCTATAATATGGATGGCCTTTACATTGGTAAGTTCTGATAATCCTGCAGCAATATCCAGAATGGGAGCCGTTTTTATCAGCAGATTGTCTGAATATTCAAAATAGAATTTCTGCAATTCCGGAACATTGGGCAGGCAATCTTTTAAAAGGAAAACCTTTCCTTTTATATCACTTCGTCTTGATGGGTCAACATACATCCAGTCAAATTTCCGATTCAGCTTCTGCAGTATTTCCGAACTGTCGCCTGTAAAGCATTCGATATTTGGGGCATGGAGTATTTTAAAATTATGACTTGCAATATCAGATAATTCCGCATTCATTTCACAATGAACAACCGATTCCATTTTTTTTGAAAAATAATAACTGTCAACACCAAAGCCGCCGGTCAGGTCAATCAGGCTTTTTCCGGAAACAATCGCTGCTTTGTAGGAAGCTGTTTCTTCAGATGAAGTCTGCTCTATTGATAATTTTGGAGGATAAATAATGTTTTTTGCCGCAAACCAGGTAGGAAGTTTCTGTTCTGACTTGCCTTTTGCCGCTATCTGGTTTAACAGTACGGCAAAGTCGATTTCAGGAAACGGATTTTTCTGGAAAGCCAGTTTTGAAATATCTTTCCTGATGTTGGCTTCTATAAAATTCTGGATTTCGGGTTTTAGAATGTCAGAAATCAAATGTTTCGGGTTAAAATTTTTACGATAGGATTTTGAGGGAAAAATTCTTTGGCAACTACTTTTACAATGGTATAAAGTGGTACTGCCACAATCATTCCCAGTACTCCAAAAATAAATCCGCTCGCCAGAATTACCACAAAAATTTCCAAAGGATGTGAATTGACGCTGTTGGAGAATATTAACGGTGTGGTGATGTTGTTATCAATAATTTGGGCAACGGTGTAACCAATCAATACATATATGGTTGTCGATAGCATTTCGCCCTGTGATTCAGGGTCCATGTGGCCCAGCATTGTCAATATGGCAACCAGGACAGTGGCAATAAGCGGTCCGATATAAGGTATGATATTTAGAATTGCTGTGATAAAAGCGATGATAAATGCATTTTCTACACCAAAAATCAGCAATACGATTAGGTAGCAAATAAATAAAATGGTTACCTGCCCGATAAGGCCAATAAAATAACGGCTTAACAAGTGGTTTATTTTTCTGAAAGAATTCAGGATTTTGTCTTCATGTTCGTTTGGAAGTATCTTCTTGGCATTGACGATAAAGAGTTTCTGGTCTTTCAAAAAGAAAAAAGTAATAAAAATGACGGAACCTATAGCGACACCAACATTTCCGAGTATTGAAACCAAAGAATTTATGAAATTAGGAATAAAATTCAGATTCAGTTTCGAGGTCAGGTCTGATTTTTTGACCATACTTTCGATGTCGATATTATGGTCTGAAAAATAACTCTTCAGTCTTTCGGTCAAATCCACCAAATCGGCTTCAAGTCGTGCTGTATCTAATAAAGAAAGATTTTCGCCCTGCGAAACGATTAACGGAACAAACATCATGATAAAGCCCGCCATGAGCAATATAAAGAATACCAGTGTTACTATAACTGCTACGATATGGTTGAACTTTAATCTTTTTTCCAGGAATTTGACAATCGGATTTCCAATCATGCTGACAATCAAAGCAATGAACAGGAAAAGAATAACGGACTGGATTTTATATAAAAGAAACAGCAAGAGCAAAATTCCGGTTATTACTGCCAAAGCACGCAATATTCCGTTAGCAATAGTTTTTGAGGTCACCATATTTTTCTTTTTAGAATCTAAATTTAGTTAAAAAAATCGGAGTTCTTCTAAAAATAAAATCCCGTTTCTAATTATTGAAAATATAATAGATAATATTGGCGCCCATTTTTAGTGCTTTTTCACGAACTTCTTTTGGGTCGTTGTGCACTTCCGGGTCTTCCCATCCATCACCCAAATCGGTTTCATAAGTATACAAAAGTGCCAGCCTGTTGTCTATAAAAATTCCAAATGCCTGTGGCCTTTTGTTGTCATGTTCGTGGATTTTCGGGATTCCGGCAGGAAATGAAAAAGGTTTTTGGAATATGGGATGGTTTGCCGGGATTTCCACAAGAGCGTTGTTTGGAAAAATTCTTTTCAGTTCCCTACGGATATATTCATCCATTCCATAGTTGTCATCTACATGGAGAAATCCACCGGAAGTAAGATAGTTTCGTAGATTGTTTATTTCGGAATCACTGAATACCACATTCCCGTGTCCGGTCATGTGTACAAAAGGATAGGAGAGCAGGTCCGGACTTCCCGGTTCAACCGTTGCCGGTTTTGGAGTGATTCGGGTATTTATATTTTGATTGCAAAATTTAATCAGGTTGGGCAAAGAAGTCGGATTTCCATACCAGTCACCACCGCCATTGTATTTTAATAAGGCAATTTCCTGTGATTGGGCTACAAGGGAAAAACACAACAGAAATGCAAAATATATTTTCTTCATAATCTCAACCGGATTTATTTTTCGTTTATAAAAACTACACTATGGCAAGCAACAACAGCAGCAGTTTCAGTTCTCAATCGCGTATTGCCTAAAGTTACGGGAATGTAATTGTTTTCGACCGCCAATTTGATTTCTTTTTCAGAAAAATCACCTTCCGGACCAATAAGTATTGTAACGTCCTGATTGGGTAATACGGTTTCTTTTAATGATTTTTTCTGGGTTTCCTCACAGTGGGCGATGAGCTTTAGCCCTTCGTTTTGTTGCTGTTTTATAAAATCCTTAAACGAAACAGGTTCATTCAATTTTGGGAGATAATAATGCAGCGACTGTTTCATAGCCGATAATATAATCTTGTCAAAACGGTCTGTCTTGACTACTTTTCTTTCAGAATGGTCACAGATGATAGGTGTAATTTCACCAATTCCTATTTCGGTTGCTTTTTCCAGAAACCATTCAAAACGGTCGTTCATTTTGGTAGGCGCAACAGCCAGATGAAGCTTATATCCGGTTGCTTCACCTTTTTCAGAGCCAATAATTTTCACCAAACATTTTGAATCTGAAGCTAATGCAATTTCGGTTTTAAATAAATAACCTAATCCGTTGGTTACATATAGATTATCGCCTTCCTTTTTACGTAATACTTTAACGATGTGTTTGCTTTCTTCCTTGTCGAAAAAGAAAGTTTCTGTTGCTGTTGTGATTGTTGGATTATAGAATAATTGCATAATTAAAACGGAATACGCGCTTTGGAAACGACTGAATTATCTTCAAATTTTGAAGCAAGATATTTATGATATCCGACAATTCCAATCATGGCGGCATTATCTGTGGTATATTCAAATTTAGGAATAAAGGTTTTCCAGCCGTATTTTGTTTCTGCTTCTTTCAATGTCTGGCGAATCCCCGAATTGGCAGAAACACCACCACCAATGGCAATCTGATTGATACCGGTCTGTTGGGCTGCCAGTTTTAATTTGTCCATCAAAATTTCAATAATAGTGTGCTGTATGGAAGCACAGATATCATTCAGATTTTCTTCAATGAAATTTGGATTTTGGGCAACATTTTTCTGTATAAAATACAATATGGCTGTTTTTAGGCCGCTAAAGCTGAAGTCAAGTCCCGGAACTTTTGGTTTGGTAAATGAAAAAGCTTTCGGGTTCCCCAATTTGGCATATTTGTCAACCAAAGGTCCGCCAGGATAGGGAAGTCCCAGAATTTTGGCGCTCTTGTCAAAAGCTTCACCAACAGCGTCATCTGTCGTTTCTCCAATAATTTCCATATCAAAGAAATCGTTAACCCTGACGATTTGCGTATGTCCGCCGCTGATTGTCAATGCCAGAAAAGGAAATTCCGGCTTGTCATAACCTTCTTCTTCTATAAAATGCGCCAGAATATGGGCATGCATATGGTTAACGGCAATCAACGGAACCTTTAAGGCAAGCGATAAGGATTTGGCAAAAGAACTGCCTACCAATAGCGACCCCATAAGACCCGGACCTTGTGTAAAAGCTATTGCATTTAACTGTTTTTTATCGATATTTGCTTTGCGAATCGCCATTTCAATAACGGGAACGATATTTTGCTGGTGGGCTCTCGAAGCAAGCTCGGGAACTACACCGCCATACTCGCCGTGAATGCTCTGATTTGCAACAACATTGGACAGGACTTTGTTGTCTTGAAGAATGGCAGCTGCGGTATCGTCGCAGGAACTTTCGATAGCTAATATAAAAAGAGAGTTATTTCCCATAAAAGGGCACGGATTTTGAATTATATTTGACAAAAATAAAACAATTAAGAGTATCAAAAAATTTAAAAAAATAGTATTTAGTACCTTACTGGGTATAATTCTACTTTTGCTGTTACTCGGCATTGCTCTTTCACTGCCTTTTGTTCAAACCAAAATAGCACATTACGTTACCGAAACCTTAAACGAAGATTATGGAACAGACATTAATGTTGACCAGGTTGCAATCTCCATTTTTGGTGGTGTAAAACTGAAAACGGTACTCATTAGAGACCATCACAAAGATACCCTGATTTATGCCAATTCGATTAAGACCAATATTTTAAGTTTTAAAAAACTGAAATCAGGAGATTTGATTTTTGGAGACATCTATGCAGACAGGCTGTTTTTTAATCTTAAAAACTACAAAGGAGAAGAAGAGTCCAATATCAATGTTTTTGTCGGACTGTTTGATACCGGTAAGAAATCGCATAAGCCGTTCCAGCTAAATGCTGATAATATCTATCTGTCTAAGAGCCATTTCAAGATTACAAACGAAAATGCAATTACCAAAACCAGCGTCGATTTTACTAAAATGGATGCCAGTGTACGTAAGTTTAAGATTTACGGAAGTGATATTACCACGGAAATACGGAAGTTGGCCTTTCAAGACCACAGAGGCCTCTATGTTAAAGACCTGACAGGAAAATTCAGCTATTCAAAAGAAAGCATTCTTTTAAAAGAACTGACGCTTCTGACAAAAGAATCCAACCTGAAAGGAAATGTGGTATTGACCTACAAAGAAGGCGGGCTTGCTGATTTTGTCAACAAAGTTCACTTTGATGTAGATGTGGATTCTGCCTCAATTTCCACAAACGACCTGAATCATTTCTACGGTGAATTCGGGAAAAACAAGAAATTTAATTTTTCGACCATCCTGGCCGGGACGATGAATGATTTCTTTACCCGCAATTTAAAGCTGATTGTAGACAACCATTCCCAGATTATTGGAGATATTAATTTCAAAAACCTTTTTAATCCGGATAAGGATGCATTTCTTATTCGTGGAGATTTTAAAAAGCTGTCATCGGATTATGCCAACCTGAAATCGATATTGCCAAGAATATTAGGAGAAAAACTTCCTTCTTCATTAGAATATCTTGGAGATTTTGATATTACGGGTAATGCACAAATTACCCATTCTGATGTAAAAGCAGACATTTACCTGACAACTTCTATTGGAGAGCTTGCGGCAGATTTACAGTTGTATGATATTGATAATATTGACAATGCTTCTTACAAAGGAAATATAAACTTTGAAAAATTCAATATAGGAAGATTTTTGCGACAGAAAGATTTTGGCCCTGTAACATTGGATTTGGAAGTAGCCGGAAAAGGATTCACGCGAAAATTTTTGGATACAAAAGTGAGCGGGAAAATTTATAGCCTGAATTTTAAAAAATACGATTATAAAAATATAGAAGTTGACGGAACGTTTAAAAATCCGTTGTTTCAGGGAAAGGTTGTCGTAAATGATGAAAACCTGAAAATGGATTTCAAAGGATTGCTTGATTTGAGCAAATCGGAAAACCGTTATGATTTCCATGCCCTGATTGATTATGCGGATTTAAACAAACTCAATCTTGTAAAAAGAGATTCCATTTCACTTTTTAAGGGCGATGTAACCATGCAGATTACCGGAAACAGTATCGATAATATGTACGGTGACATTTTTATTTCACAGACTTCTTACCAAAACCAAAAAGACATCTATTTCTTCGATGATTTTACAATCCAGTCCCGTTTTGACGAAAACAGGGTTCGTACAATTGCAATTAATTCCCCTGATATTATTAAAGGACAGATTGTAGGAAAATATGAATTCAGACAGGTGCCTAAAATTATTGAAAATGCAATAGGTAGCCTGTATACCAATTACAAACCCAATAAGGTAAAACCCGGACAATTTTTGGATTTTAATCTTTCCGTTTACAATAAACTGATTGAAGTTTTCCTGCCGGAAGTATCTATTGGGACAAATACTGTGGTTTCAGGAAAAATGACTTCCGACTCGAATCAGTTTAAGATGAATTTCGATTCGCCTGAGATTAAGGCTTACGGAAATTATTTTGATAAGGTTTCTTTGGAAATAGACAACCAGAACCCGCTGTATAACGCCTATATCGAAATGGACAGCATTAAGACCAAGCGTTATAAAATTTCAAATTTCAGTACGATTAACGTTAAGCTTGAAGATACGCTCTTTTTCAGAACCGAATTTAAAGGCGGAAATGAAAGTAAAGACTTTTACAACCTGAACGTTTACCACACGATTGACGAAAAGAATAACAACGTAGTTGGTATTAAGAAGTCTGAAGTCAATATCAAGGACTATATGTGGTTCCTGAATGAAAATGATGCCAACGACAACAAAATTGTTTTTGATAAGAAGTTTAAGAATTTCTCTATCGAAAACATTTTGATGACGCATAACAACCAAAAGATTGAGTTGGGAGGTATTATTCGCGATAGTACTTACAAGGATTTGAAGTTAAGCTTCAGAGAAGTAAGCCTTGGCAAATTATTGCCCGAAATGGATAGCCTGCGTATTGAAGGAAAACTAAACGGTGAAATTGATTTTAAACAGAATAAGGCAATCTATCAACCGGCTTCAACGATTACAGTCGATAGTCTGAACGTGAACGAGATTGCTTTGGGTAATCTTTCGGTTCAGATTCAGGGAAATGAAAACCTGAACAGGTTTAGCGTAAATTCCGTATTGGAAAATGATAATGTTGAGAACTTCATAATCACGGGAGATATAGGCATATTGAACAAGCAGACGCTTTTTGATCTGGACTTCAAATTCAACAAATTTAATCTTGGTGCGTTGAGTCCGTTGGGCGGTAATGTCATTTCGAGGATTCGCGGATTTGCTACGGGTAATGCCAATTTTGTCGGGACACTAAAAGACCCGCAAATCAACGGAAGGCTTTTCCTGGATGAAGTTGGGCTCAAAGTACCTTATCTGAATGTTGATTATGAATTTGATGAGCGTTCCATTGTTGATTTAACGGAGAACCAATTCCGCTTTAATGATGCAAGGATGACCGATACGAAATACAAAACAAAAGGATATCTGACTGGAAGCATCAAGCATCAAAATTTCAAAAAGTGGGTACTCGACCTTAACATACAATCTGACCGATTATTGGCATTGGACACTAAAGATTCTGATGATGCCATGTATTTTGGTACGGCTTTTATTGCCGGACGGGCTTCTATAAAAGGACCTACCAATGGACTGTTAATTACGGTAGATGCGGAATCCAAACAAGGAACCAGTATTAAGATTCCTATAAATTCGGCAGCAGGAGTAGGGAACAATACTTTTATCACATTCCTGAGCCCGAAAGAAAAATACAATCTGGAAAAAGGTATAGTTGAAAAGGTCATAAACAATTCAGGACTGGAATTGCAGTTTGATTTAAAAATCACACCCGAAGCAGAAATAGAAATTATTATAGATAGGAATACCGGACATGCCCTGAAAGGAAATGGTGACGGTACGATGCGACTTGAAATCAGTACGCTGGGTAAATTCAATATGTGGGGTGACTTCCAGGTTAGGGAAGGAGAATACAATTTCAAATACGGAGGAATTATCGATAAAAAATTCCAGGTAAAAAAAGGTAGCTCTATTTCATGGGATGGTGACCCTTTACGTGCCCGTCTGAACATTGATGCCATTTACAAAACCCAGGCCAATCCGGCTGTTTTGCAGGATAATGCCTCCTTTAACCGAAAAGTTCCGGTTGAAGTAGTAATCGGATTGACCGGAAACCTGATGAATCCTGACCCTGACTTTACGATTAATTTCCCTACGGTAAGTTCCGTATTGAAATCGGAATTGCAGGTAAAATTGGATGATAAGGATACCCGTGTCAACCAGGCACTTTCGCTTTTGGGTACAGGAAACTTCCTGAGTTCGGAAAACGCAGGAACGGCAGTATACGGAAGCTTGTTTGAAAGAGCCAGCGGTTTGTTTAACGATTTGTTCCAGGATGAAGACGGTAAATTTACCGTTGCTTTGGATTATCAGATGGCAGACCGTACGCCAACAGCAGAAACCAGCAGCCAGTTCGGGATTGCCATTACCACACAAATTAACGAAAGGATTTCTATTGACGGAAAAGTGGGTGTGCCTGTGGGTGGTGTAAACCAATCCGTAATTGTGGGTAATGTAGAAGTGAAATATAGGGTGAATGACGACGGAACTCTAAATTTAAGGGTATTTAACCGTGAAAATGACATTAACTATATAGGAGAAGGAATTGGCTATACCCAAGGGCTTGGGGTTTCCTATGAAGTCGATTTTGATACTTTGAAAGAATTATGGTATAAGATTTTCAATATCAAAACCAAAGAAGAAAAAGAAAATACTTCAACAGACCATATGCCCGATTCGGACCTTTCGCCTGATTTTATCCAATGGACACAGGACCGAAGAAAGAAAGCCGATACGCAAAAGACGGAAAAACAAAAAACGGAACAGCCAAAAGTTCCGGATATGGATTAACAACTAAATACTCTTTATAAAACTTTGCGGCTCTGCGTCTTTGCGTGAAAATAATTGCTTGCAAAGACGTAGAGCCGCAAATAAGTTTATAGAAATAAGTCCCTATAATGGATTAATCTTTTATCAACTTGGCGATTTTTACCCTATAATTTACAAAAATTACCAACTTTACAGCAACGAAAATAAAAACTTATCAACGAAATCGATTGAAATTCTAATTGTTTCCTAAATTATTAAAAACCCTATTCTTAAAGTAATATTTGTTTGCTAATTTTACAGTATTAACAGCAAATAAATGTCAAAAACAATAAAAAAAATCGGCGTATTGACATCTGGAGGTGATTCTCCGGGAATGAATGCCGCTATCCGTTCGGTTGTTAGAACCTGCGCTTATCATAACATTGAATGTATCGGAATCTACAGAGGATATCAGGGTATGATAGAAGGCGATTTTAAAGAAATGGGACCTCGAAGCGTAAACAATATCATTAATAAAGGAGGAACAATTTTAAAGTCTGCCCGTTCTAAAGAATTCATGACGGAAGAAGGCAGAAAGAAAGCCCACAGCAATTTGTCGGCTGCCGGAGTAGAGGCTTTAGTTGTCATTGGTGGCGACGGAAGCTTTACAGGAGGACTTGTTTTCAATAAAGAATATGGTTTTCCAATAATCGGAATTCCGGGAACTATCGACAATGATATTTTCGGAACAACCCATACATTAGGATATGACACGGCTTTGAATACTGTAGTAGAAGCTATCGATAAAATCAGAGATACAGCGAGTTCCCACAACCGACTTTTCTTTGTAGAGGTGATGGGGCGTGATGCAGGACATATTGCCTTGAATGCAGGTATTGGTGCCGGAGCTGAAGAAATATTAATTCCGGAGGAAGACCTTGGACTGGACCGCCTATTGGAATCATTGCGTAAAAGCAAACTATCAGGAAAATCTTCCAGTATTGTAGTTATTGCAGAAGGTGACAAAATAGGCAAAAATGTTTTCGAACTTAAAGACTATGTTGAAGAAAACATGCCTGAATATGATGTTCGCGTATCTGTTTTAGGACACATGCAGCGAGGTGGTGCGCCTTCCTGTTTTGACCGCGTTCTGGCAAGCCGTTTGGGTGTAAAAGCCGTTGAATCGATTCTTGACGGAAAAAGCAACTATATGGTTGGACTTTTGAATGACAAGATTGAATTGACTCCTTTAGAACAGGCTATCAAAGGCCATTCACAAATCGACAGGGAATTGTTGAGAGTATCAGACATTATGACGACTTAATTATTTGGTCGCAAATTCCCATCAAAAACAGTAAAATAAACAAATATATAAATTGGCTGAAAGCGTGCCGCTTGAAGCCCTAAGCAAGTAGAAAAAATGTCAAAAGTAAAATTAGGAATAAACGGTTTCGGAAGAATTGGTAGAATCGTTTTCAGAGAAACCATAAATAGAGATAACGTAGAAGTAGTAGCCATTAACGACTTGTTAGATGTTGAACACCTGGCTTACCTTTTAAAATATGATTCTGTACACGGACGTTTTGCAGGAAAAGTTGAAGTAAAAGACGGAAAGCTTTTTGTAAATGACAGACTGATTCGTGTAACAGCAGAAAAAGACCCGTCTGTATTGAAATGGGATGAAGTGGGAGTAGACGTGGTAGCAGAATGTACCGGAATTTTCACAACTCTTGAAAAAGCCAATGAGCATATCAAAGGTGGAGCTAAAAAAGTTGTAATCTCTGCGCCATCTGCAGATGCTCCAATGTTTGTTATGGGAGTAAACCACACAAAAGCCACGGCGGCAGATACGATTGTTTCCAATGCTTCCTGTACAACAAACTGTTTGGCTCCATTAGCAAAAGTAATCAACGACAATTTTGGAATTGTTGAAGGATTGATGACAACGGTTCACGCTACAACAGCAACACAATTAACGGTTGATGGTCCTTCACGCAAGGATTTCCGTGGGGGAAGAGCAGCTCTTTTAAATATTATTCCGGCTTCTACAGGTGCTGCAAAAGCTGTAGGAAAAGTTATTCCGGAATTGAACGGAAAATTGACAGGTATGTCGATGCGTGTTCCAAATGCTGACGTTTCTGTAGTAGATTTAACCGTAAAACTTCAAAAGGAAACTACTTATGAGGATATCATGAAAGTATTGAAAAATGCTTCTGAAACAGACTATAAAGGCATTATCGGTTATACGGAAGACGACGTGGTTTCACAGGATTTTATCTCTGATTCCCGTACCTCTATCGTAGATGCTAAAGCCGGAATCGGATTAAATTCGACCTTCTTTAAGCTTGTTTCCTGGTATGATAACGAATACGGATATTCAAGCAAACTGATTGATTTATCTGTACACATCGCGCAATTGTAATTAATAATTGAAAGGTCCCGTCATTTTTGCTATTGGCGGGACTTTTTTATTTTCAAAACGGGGCTACTATTCCCCAACCATTTTTTCCTTACTTTAGTTTTTTTTAAATCTTTCAGTCCGGATTTTGGCATAAACATTTTATAAAATTCAGGTAGGATAATAAGGAGCCGCTTAAGGCTTCGGCAAATATTAAACAAACTAACAAACCATAAATGAAATTATTAGTAGACAGTGGGTCAACAAAAGCAGACTGGATTGCTTTGGATGATAATGGCAATAAGTTGTTCACCACACAATCTTTAGGATTAAATCCTGAAGTTTTGGATAAAAAAGAAGTTATTGAACGTCTGGAAGACCGTTTCGATATCTATCATAACAGAAAGGACGTAACCCATCTTTTTTTCTATGGAGCCGGATGTGGCACAGACCGTATGAAAAATTCGCTTGCAGAAACGTTCAGGGAATTTTTTCCTCATGCGGAAGTATCAGTTAAAGAAGATACCTATGCGGCAGCTTATGCTACCAATCCAACTAATGAAAAAGCAATCATATCTATTTTGGGAACGGGATCTAATTGCAGTTATTTTGACGGGGAAGAGCTTCACCAAAAAATACAGTCGCTGGGTTATATTGCTATGGATGATTGCAGTGGTAATCGTTTTGGAAGGGATTTGATACGTGCCTATTATTTTGGCAAAATGCCGAAACACCTGGCTTCTCTTTTCGAAAAAGAATATGACTTGGACCCGGATGTAATCAAAAACCATTTATACAAACAGGCCAATCCAAATGCTTATTTGGCAACGTTTGCTAAATTTCTTATTCAGCATAAGGATGATGAGTTCATACAGAAGCTGGTATTCGAGGCAATGCAGGTTTTTGTAGACAATTACATTACCCAATTTGAAGATTGCCGTGAGGTACCGGTTCATTTTGTAGGTTCAATAGCGTTTTATCTGAAAGACGAACTAAAACAGGTACTTGATAAAAACGGCCTTAGGCTGGGCAACGTTTTAAGAAGACCAATTGACGGACTGATAGAATACCACAAGATTAACTAAATCGTAATAACAAAAAAGCCGACTTATTTGAAGTCGGCTTTTTTGTATTATAAAAATAGATGTAATCTATTAGCTACCTAATCTATAGCAAAAATTATTTCATAGCAATCATTGAAATTTCAACATTCACGCCTTTTGGCAGTCCTGCAACCTGAACGGTTTCTCTTGCAGGAGCTGTTTTTTCATCAAAATAACTTCCGTAAACACCATTGATTTTTGCAAAATTATTCATGTCCATAATGAAAATGGACGTTTTTATTACGTTTTCAAAAGTCATTCCTGCTTCCTCCAGAACAGCTTTCATGTTTTCCATTACTTGTCTGGTTTCAGTTTCAATATCCTCTAAAACCAATTCACCTGTTTGTGGATTGATAGCAATCTGTCCTGAGGTAAAAAGTGTATTGCCAAATGCTACAGCCTGATTGTATGGCCCTATTGGAGCAGGGGCTTTTTCGGTAAAAATTATTTTTTTCATAAATTATTTTAATTAACGTAGTCTTCTGTCTGGTTGTCTTCTCTTATCCCACTTGATGTCGCTCAACACGGACGATTTGATTCCGATGAAGAATCCCCATGAAGTATAATCTCCAATTGGAATCCAGTTAAAATCCATCCTCCAGCTTAATAAATCTCTTTCAAAACGAAGTTGGGTAAACGTAACGCCTTTCTGTACAAAATCATAACCGGTTGATATTCCCACTTTCCATCGGGGTGTCAGGTCAACATTTCCGGAAATCATCACGGAATTGTTTGTTATTTCATTCTGTCGGCTGGAATTACTATACGTCAGGGAATAGGCCAGAGTCATGTTCCACGGAAGTAAGGCATGATAGAATCGTGTCTTTTTTTCTGCTTTTTCAGTATCCTCATCATTAAATTGGCTCTGTCTGTTGTCGCCCAAATCTCTTGCGGTTCCAAACAGGTCGTCCTCACGTCCTCCGTTTCTTAATCCCTGATTTTTCAACGGGTCAGACCTGTCATTTTCATTTGTTCCATCCGTACTCGAGAAAGAATAATTGATGGTAATATTGGCACTTGACAGTCGAAATAAACTTCCTCCGTTGTCAATATTGAACCTGTCGATTCTTCGGTTGGCATTATCCAATGCATAAGGGTCAAGGGTAGCTGCAAAGTTAATGTTCATTTTTTCCTTGAACAATGCCGTACCTCCACTCACACGCAATGGGGCCAATTTAAGGGAATCGGCTGTCATATCATAGGAAGTCGAGAAGTTCAGGTTGTTCAGCAACATAATCTTTTTAGGTTCAGTTTTGGTACTGTCCTTATCGGTCACCTTTGCTTCAAAAGTGTTGCTTAAACTGAATCCGATGTTGTTCGAAATATTTTTGCCGGGAGCACCGTAAATTCCTCCTTCAAACCGGCTGTATTCTTTTAGCATAGTTCCGGTTCCGTCCGGATCATAAGTATCGTAATATTTAGCAAAACTTGGTGTATAGCTGTAAGAAACCGAAGGTCTCATGACGTGACGGATGGCTTGAATCTTTTTGTTTTCACCGAAATTAAACGTACCGTAAATTGTCGTACCAATACTGGAAGAAAAATTATAGGTTCTGAATGCGTCAAAACCGCGAACGTCAAAATTTTCTACCTTTTGTGATACCGGATTGAATCGTTTTTCAATGGTTTTCATATACCAGACCTCATTATAGGTTCCTCCGGCAGATACACTGAAGTGCTTAAATACCTTGAAGTTGGTACTAACCGGAATTGTATGTTGGAAACCAACGCGTGCATCCCTGAACATTTGAGGTTTGAAAAACAACGAATCCTTAGTCGTAATCTGATTTTGGGCATTCAGGTTGTACTGAATGTTCAGGTTTTTGATAAGGCCTCTTTTGTTTTCATTTTCAGAAGCAAAAGGAAATATCCTGTCCACACTTCCCTGAAATGTAGGAAGGGTCATATTGATAGTTTCCGTCTGTGTATTTTGGGAATGTGTAGCCGTAACGGACATATTCACCTGCGGAACCGAATTAAAAGTTCTGGAGTAAGACACAGAGGAACTTAACGTATTGTTTAATGCAGAACCTACGTTAGCCTGGTTCATCGATTGTTGGTAATATTTACTACTTCCAAGGTTTACAGAGGCAGAAAATCGGGAATTCGGATTAGACTTTGCATCTTGTGAATGTGTCCACTGAATATTGTACTGCGTAGCCTTGGTATAGTCTGGAAAACCTCTCTCACTTTGGATTTGGTTTTCAAAACGAACGTTTACGTTGCCCCGGAATTTGTATCGTTTTGCATAACTCGATTCAAAACGCATGGCATAACTTCCGTTAGTATAGTAATCACCAAGTATGGCCAGGTCATAATTATCAGAAAGAGCAAGATAGAGACCTCCGTTCTGCAATGCAAAACCCTGCCTGTTTGTGTTGTTTGGAGAGGGAAGTATCAAACCGGATGTTCCTTTGTTGGACATAGGAAAAAAAGCAAAAGGAATTCCCAAAGGGGTTGGAACATCGGCAATAACCATGTTCGTAAGTCCAACCACAACCTTTTTGCCGGGTACCAATTTTAGTTTTCGGGCTAAAAAGTAGTATTCCGGATCGTCAATATTTTTTGAAGTAGTTATCCTGGCATTCTTGATGAAATAAACAGAATCGTTTTCTTTTTTTGTAACTTCACCTTTAATATTCAAATCACCCTGAGCCGATCTGGAGTTCCATACCAGCGCTTTTTTTGTAATGGTGTTGAAACGGATGGAATCGGGTTCAATAACATTGGTACCTTGTTTAAAAACAGGTCGTTGTGTATAGTTTCCTGCAGAATCTTTAATCCTTCCGGCATAGACTTCGTTCTTTTCATAATCCATAACGATTATTCCTGCCTTAAGCTCAAAATCCTGATAATACAGCTCCGCTTTGTTATAAAGAGTAAGCTGTTTTTTCTTTTGATCCATTTTTTCATAGTCAACAGCCTTGCGTTTTACCCTGCTTTCCAGGAAAGTTTTCTTGGGCTTGATAGTATCTTGCGCAGTAGTGTCAGCAGATTTAGTAATATCTGACAAGCTGACTGAGACGGAATCTTTTTTTGTATTTGGCTGTTTTTCAGCAGCTATTGAGGTAGATTTGTTTTTTCCTTCCTGAGAATAAGTTTCTGCAGTTCCTAATGTTAGGAAAATTGCTGATAAAACGATATGAAATAAGTTTGTGCGCAAAGGTTTAAATACTATTTTTGTAAAAATATGGCTTAATTTTTGACGTGCCAAACTTACATATATTTTTCATCAAAAATAAAGAAATATCAAAATTATAGCCATAGCATTTTTATTAAAATTAACTTTAGCAACATATGTACATCTGTAATAAATTCAAACGTTCACTCGCTGTATTAACCTGTATTGTATCTTTTGCTGCTTTTGGTCAATCAGGTGATAAATTTAAAGTAGTTCTTGATGCCGGACATGGTGCGAAAGATTTTGGAGCTGTAAAGAATGGTTTTGTTGAAAAGAACATAGCACTTGCTGTTGCTTTAAAGGTAGGAAGATTACTTGACAAACAGCCTAGTGTTGATGTTGTATATACAAGAAGTACAGATGTATTTATAGAACTTGTTGAGCGTGCCAATATTGCTAACAGGGCAAATGCTGATTTATTTGTTTCGATTCACTGTAACTCCAATCCAAATTCTGAAGCTTTCGGAACAGAGACTTACGTTATGGGTCTTACAAAGGTAAAATCAAACCTTGAAGTGGCTAAAAATGAAAACGAGGTAATCACCCTTGAAGCAGATTATAAGGTGAAATATGCAGGCTATGATCCTAAATCGCCGGAATCTCTAATAGGTATTACATTAATACAGGAAGAGCATCTTGACCAGAGCATTGCTGTGGCAAGTAAAATTCAGGATAATTTTACACAACAGCTAAGCCGTAAGAGCAGAGGAGTAAAACAGGCCCCATTTATGGTATTGCATAAAACTTCAATGCCTAGTATTTTGATTGAAATGGGATTTTTATCGAATAAAACAGAAGGTCAATATCTTAACTCTGAAGAAGGGCAAAATGAAATTGCAAAAGCCATAGCAGATGCAATTATGGGCTATAAGAAAGAATATTACGGAGGAACTTCTATAGAAAACAAGATTGATAAAGAAGCGCTAAAAGTAGAAAGACCAAAAGAAATGGCATCTACTGCAAAGAAAGACAGTGCCAAAACTCCGGTTACCAAAGCTCCGGAACCTAAAAAAACCGAAGCAAAGACTCCGGTTGCTGAAACTAAAACAGATTCAAAAGGCGTATTGTTTAAAGTACAGATTTCTGCAAGTGGTACAAAACTGGATTTGGTTCCAAGCAATTTTAAAGGGTTGGAAAATATTTCGATGATTTCTGAAGGAAACCTTTATAAATATATGTATGGCGAAACCAGTGATTATGAAAAAGCAAAAGAACTGGTACAGGAAGCCAAATCAAGAGGATTTACCTCGTCCTACCTCATAGCCTTTAAAAACGGCAAAAAAGTAAGCATCCAGGAAGCATTAAAATAACTTGTTGGAGAAACGTTTGAAATTATTTAATTAAATTTGTTTAAAAACACCAGAGCTTTGAAAATATCAAGAGAAGTCAAGACCGCTATTTTAGTAATTTCCTCAATATTATTATTTATTTGGGGATATAGTTTTTTAAAAGGGAGAGACCTTTTTAACGATTACAAGACATTCTATGCCGTGTATGACGAAGTAGAAGGATTGGCACCATCTGCACCCATAACTATTAATGGTTTGGCCGTGGGTAAAGTCAATAGTATTACCTTAAATGAAAATGGAAAATTATTGGTAGAACTTCAGGTGAAAACCGATTTTCCTATTTCCAAATCAAGCGTTGCTAAAATCTACGAGCCAAGTTTTATTGGAGGAAAAAGTATTGCTATTATTCCAAACTTTAAAGACCCTGTAGAAGCAGAAAACGGACAGATGCTTTTAACGGATATAAAACCGGGCATGCTTTCCTCAATAGGCGATAAGCTTTCGCCTTTGCAAGAAAAAGTGGAAAAAACAGTAGTTTCTGCTGATAGCCTCTTAGTGAATATCAATAATATCTTTGACAAAAAGACACAACAAAACCTACAGGCATCTATTGCGGAATTAGCAGCAACTATGAAAGAGTTCAGTCAGGCAGCCAAAGGAGTCAATTCATTAATAGCAGACAATAAGTCAAAAATTGATAATACTTTCACAAACCTGGATCATACATCGACAAATTTCTCTAAGCTTTCCGATTCAATTGCCCAGGCTAATTTAGGACAGGCTGTGAAAAAACTGGAGAAATCACTGGCCAATGTTGATAACATCATTAATGATGTACAGTCAGGAAAAGGTTCTTTGGGAAAACTGCTTAAAGATGAAGGAATGTATAACAATCTGGAAGGTGCGTCATTGGAGCTAAAGCAATTGCTTGCCGACCTGAAAAACAACCCGAAGCGTTACGTACATTTCTCTGTTTTCGGAAAAAAAGCAACGCCTTATGTTGAGCCTAAAACAGAAACAAAAAAGGTAAAAGATACTATTAAAAACTAAGAAAGCAGAATGGGCTATATCGATAATATATTATTTGCGGTTTTACTGGCTGTTGGTTTTGGATTTTTCATATCAAACGTAAAAAAACTTATCCGTAACATCAAGCTGGGGCAAGATGTTGATCGTTCAGATAATAAAGGTGAACGATGGGCCAATATGGCCAGGGTGGCTTTAGGGCAGTCCAAAATGGTCAAACGTCCAATAGCTGCAATACTTCATATAATCGTTTATGTCGGGTTCATTATCATCAATATAGAACTTTTGGAAATTATTATTGATGGACTTTTCGGAACGCATAGAGTTTTTGCTTTTATGGGTACCGCTTATAATGTATTGATAGGGGCTTTTGAAATACTGGCTATTTTAGTTTTGGTTGCCGTAATTACTTTTTTGGTAAGAAGGAACATTATCAAACTTAAGCGATTTATCCATAACGATTTGAAAGGTTGGCCAAAAAGCGATGCCAATTATATCCTTTATTTTGAAATCGTATTGATGGCTCTTTTCTTATTGATGAATGCCGCTGATTTTACATTACAACAAAGAGGAGCGCCTCATTTTATTCAGGCAGGGTCGTTTCCTGTCAGCCAGTTTGTAGCACCTGTATTCAATAGCATAAGCACCAAAATGCTTCTTATCTTGGAAAGAGTTTTCTGGTGGATGCACATTGCGGGTATCTTAATCTTCATGAACTACCTTTATTTTTCAAAACACCTTCATATTCTTTTGGCTTTCCCAAATACTTATTTTGCTGATTTGAATCCGCTGGGGAAATTTGACAATCTGGAATCGGTAACTAAGGAAGTTAAATTGATGATGGACCCAAACGCAGACCCGTTTGCTGCTCCGGCAGCCGATGCTGACGCAGCTCCTGCAAAATTTGGAGCAAGCGATGTTCAGGATTTAAACTGGGTGCAACTCCTAAATGCCTATACCTGTACGGAATGTGGTCGTTGTACTTCTTCCTGTCCGGCAAATATTACGGGCAAAAAGCTGTCACCTAGAAAAATCATGATGGACACGCGTGACAGATTGGAAGAAGTTGGAAAGAATATCGATGCCAATAAAGGAGTTTTTGTGGCAGACAATAAAACATTGCTGAACGATTATATTACTCCGGAAGAACTTTGGGCATGTACGAGCTGTAATGCTTGTGTTGAAGAATGTCCGGTTAATATCAGCCCGTTATCCATCATTATGGATATGCGACGTTATCTGGTAATGGAACAAAGTGCGGCTCCAATGTCATTAAATGCTATGATGACCAATGTCGAAAACAATGGAGCTCCGTGGCAGTACAGTCAGCAGGACAGGCTGAACTGGAAAAATGAAAATTGATAGGTAAAAGATTTGAATAATCTTCCATGAATTAACTAGGATTGCAATGAAGACAGAAGATATTGATAAAAACCTGGTATCGGCTACCGAAAACGGAGAGCAGATTAGCCCGATATTGCCGGAAGGAATTAAAAACTACCTTATTGACATCGATGGGACAATTTGTGATGATATTCCAAACGAACAACCCGAAAGAATGTTAACGGCAGCCGTCTATCCTGACGCACTCGCTACATTGAACAGATGGTATGACGAAGGACATATCATTTTCTTTTTTACCTCAAGAACCGAAGCCCATCGTGAGATTACGGAACAATGGTTAAAAATTCACGGATTTAAATATCATGGAATGGTTATGGGTAAACCGCGTGGCGGAAACTACCATTGGATTGACAATCATTTGGTAAAGGCAACCCGCTACCGTGGAAAATTTACAGACCTTGTTGAGAAGGAAGTAACCATACAGGTTTTTGATGACGGAAAACACGAATAACAGGGTAGAATTAGCCCACAACGAAACAATATAAAATATGTCAGAAGTTTTATCAGTGCCTACAATGGCCGAAATGTTAGCTCAGGGAAAACAACCGGAAGTACTCTTCTGGGTAGGTTGTGCCGGAAGCTTTGACGATAGAGCAAAAAAAATAACCAAAGCTTTTGTCAGGATTCTGAACAGGGCAGGTGTTTCGTTTGCAGTACTTGGTACGGAAGAAAGCTGTACAGGTGACCCTGCAAAAAGAGCCGGAAATGAATTTTTGTTCCAGATGCAGGCCATGATGAACATTGAAGTACTGAATGCTTATGAGGCAAAAAAGATAGTAACGGCTTGTCCGCATTGTTTCAATACGTTAAAGAATGAATATCCGGAATTGGGCGGTACTTATGAAGTTGTACACCATACCCAGTTCTTAAAATCTCTTTTGGATGAAGGCAGACTTACTATTGAAGGTGGTCAGTTCAAAGGAAAAAGAATTACTTTCCATGACCCTTGCTATCTTGGTAGGGCTAATAAAATTTATGAAGCACCAAGAGAACTAATCCAAAAGCTGGATGTTGAGCTTGTCGAAATGAAACGCTCAAGAGCAAACGGACTATGTTGTGGTGCCGGTGGCGCCCAAATGTTCAAAGATGCAGAACCTGGAAATAAAGAAGTAAATATAGAGCGTACAGAAGATGCTCTGGAAACAGCTCCTCAGATTATTGCTGCAGGTTGTCCGTTTTGCAATACAATGCTTACCGACGGTGTAAAAAACAAAGAGAAAGAAGCCGAAATAAAAGTGATGGATGTTGCAGAATTGATAGCAAATGCCAGAGACCTGTAAGAAGCTATAAACTGAAGAAATTAATTCCTCATGAAAAAATCATTATTTGTATTTGTACTGTCATTATTCTGTTTGAACGCTAAAAGCCAGGATATTCTTGATGTGATAACAAAAGAAGTTTGTTCCTGTGCTAACGAAAAAAAGGATATGCTGAAAGATGCAGCTTCAGAAAAGGTACAAATGCAATTAGGACTGTGTATTATTTCAAGTTTTTCCAGCCATGAAAAGGAAGTAACTGCCAAGTACGGCAATGTTATGGAAGCAGAAGGAGCTATGGAAAAATTAGGGGGTGATGTGGGGATTAAAATGGCAAGTGTTTGTCCGGATGTATTGATGATGTTTGCCGATATGGAATCGGAATTCGGTGAAGAAACAGAAGAAATACCGGCTCTTACCCTTGAAGGAAAGATTATAGAAATAAAACCGGAGCAATTCCTTACCGTAATTGTCAAGGATAATTCTGGCAGGAACCACACTTTTTTGGTATTGACATTCTTTGAAGACTCTAATCTCTTCATAGAGAATAAACTCAAGAAAAACGACAAAGTTTCCGTACAATACTGGGAACAAGAATTTTATGATGCAAAAGCCAGGGATTTCAGATACTACAAAGTAATCCAGGGCATTAAAAAAATATAACAACCATGTACATTCCTTTTGAAAATATGCCAGATGAATCAAGAATCTGGATATACCAATCCAATAGAAAATTCACAGATGATGAAATGGCTGAAATTGAATCAGACCTTAAAGCATTTGTTGAAAATTGGGCGGCCCACGGAACGGGTCTTGAAGCATCTTATTTGCTGCAATACAACAGATTTATCATTTTAGCCGTAAATCAGGAAGTGCAATCTGCAACAGGTTGTTCTATAGATAGTTCCGTACAGTTTATACAGGAACTGGAGAAAAAATACAATGTCGATTTATTGGACAAGATGAATGTTACATTCAAACTTGGTGAACACATTGCCCACAAACCATTAATCGAATTTAAAAAAATGGCCAAGGAAAAGGCCGTTTCTGCAAACACAATTGTTTTCAATAATCTCGTTAACACTATTGGAGAATGGCACGAATATTGGGAAGTACCAGCACGTGAAAGCTGGCATAGCCGTTTTTTCTAAACCAAATTTTACTTGAATGAGATATTTTGTTATAGCACTACTGTTCATCAGTCAGGTTGCCTTTTCGCAGCTTCGTGAGCCTAAATTAGTTTTAGATAGAACCAAAGAAACAATCTGGGTCGACAGCATCTATAATAAAATGACATTGCAGGAAAGAATAGGGCAGCTTTTTATGGTTGCCGCCTATTCCAATAAAGACAGTGTGCATTTTAATGCAATTGACAAACTTATCAGGGAACAACATATTGGAGGAGTAATTTTCTTTCAGGGTGGACCTGTACGTCAGGCAAGACTAACCAATCGTTTCCAATCAAAATCAAAAGTACCTCTTTTTATTGGAATTGATGCAGAATGGGGATTGGCAATGCGCTTGGATTCGGTCATCCGCTATCCGTGGAATATGACGCTTGGAGCTATTCAGGATATGAAACTGATTGAAAAAGTGGGTGAAAAATACGGACAGCAGAGCAGAAGAATGGGCGTTCACTTCAATTTTGCGCCGGTTTTGGATATTAATACCAATCCTAAAAATCCGATTATTGGTAACCGTTCCTTCGGTGAAGACAAGATGAATGTAACCGAAAGAGCATTGGCTTTGATGAAAGGAATTCAAAACCAGGGTGTTTTTGCAACAGGAAAACACTTTCCGGGACATGGTGATACGGAAACCGATTCGCACCATACGCTACCAATGCTGAATTTCACCAAACAGCGAATTAACGATATTGAATTTTATCCATATAAAAAATTGTTCCGTGAAGGCCTTGCCAGCGTTATGGTGGCACACCTGAACGTTCCAAGTCTTGAACCGAAAGAAAATTACCCAACATCACTTTCTTATAATGTAGTAACTAATGTTCTGCAGAATGAGCTTCATTTCAAAGGGCTTATTTTTACTGATGCCTTGAATATGAAAGGAGCAACAAATTTTAAGCAACCGGGAGATATTGACCTGGAAGCTTTTAAGGCGGGAAATGATATTTTGCTTTTTGCCGAGAACGTTCCTTTAGCTTTAGAGAAAATTTGTGTAGCTATTCAGGATACTATCATTTCTGAAAAAAGACTGGAGCAATCAGTAAAAAAAATATTGAGGTATAAATATCTTGCCGGATTGAATAATTACAAACCGGTTGAGATTCCATATATCTATGATGACCTGAATAATGCTGATGCTCAAGCCTTGCAATATCAATTGTATGAAAATGCGGTAACCGTTTTAAAGAACGAAAATGAAATTCTGCCAATTAAAGATGTAGCTAATGAAAAGATTGCCTATGTAAAACTGGGTGACGATACGAATACTTCTTTCCTGAATACATTAAGGCAGTACACTGAAGTAACCGAAGTTTCCAATGACAGTTTGCATCTGCTGATTGATGACCTGAAAAAATATACAACGGTCATAATTGGATATCATAAAGCGGATGGGGCCTGGAAAAAACATGATTTTACGGTAGACGAATTGGTCAAAATCCAGGAAATAGCAAAGAATAATAAGGTCATTCTTGATATTTTTACAAAACCTTATTCTCTTATACCTATCAATTCATTCAGTGATATTGAAGGATTGGTAGTTTCTTATCAGAATAGTGATGTCGCACAGAATGTTTCGGGTCAGCTTATTTTTGGAGCAATCGATGCAAAAGGAAAGTTGCCGGTTTCCATCGGAACGACCTTTAAGGTTAACGACGGTTTAAAAACAAAAAAACTCAATCGTCTTGGATTTACGGCTGCAGAAAATGTCGGTATGAGTTCAAAAGCACTGGCAAGAATTGACCTTATTGCTAATAATGCCATCGAAAGGCAAATGACACCGGGAATTCAGGTATTGGTAGCAAGAAAAGGGAAAGTCGTTTTCCAGAAATCGTATGGCTACCACGATTATAAAAATGAAGTAAAGGTCAAAAATTCGGATATATATGATGTAGCCTCCCTAACAAAAATTGTGTCTACATTACCGGATGTGATGCAACTTTACGACCAGAAAAAATTTACTCTTGATACCAGACTGGGAACGATGCTTCCTGCTTTTGAAAATACGGACAAAAAAAATATCACATTTAAGGAATTGCTATCGCATTATGCCAGACTCCAGCCGTGGATTCCGTTCTATCAGGCTACGCTAAATGCAGATAAAAAACCTAGTGATAAGTATTATAAAAATACATTGACGCCTGAATTTTCATTACAGGTAGCAGAAAATCTGTTCCTAAGAAACGATTATAAGGATACTATCATTAAGAAAATTGCCGAGAGTAAGTTACTGCCAAAAAAAGAATACAAATACAGCGACTTTACTTTTATAGTTCTGAAAGAGTATCTTGAAAAAGAAACCGGAAAAAAACTGGATGTACTGTCTGAAGAGAATTTTTATAAGAAATTAGGAGCGAATAGTACGACCTATAATCCGTTGAGAAAATTCGACATGAGTGTTATACCACCTACGGAGGAAGATAAATATTTCAGATATCAGACCATTCAGGGTTATGTGCATGATATGGCGGCAGCCATGCAGGATGGAGTGGGCGGCCATGCAGGTGTTTTTTCCAATTCAATAGATTTGGCTAAAATTATGCAGATGTATCTCCAAAAAGGAAATTATGGTGGCATACAGTTTTTTAGTCCTGCCACTTTTGACACTTTCAATACTTGTTATTATTGCAAGGAAGGAAACAGAAGAGCTTTAGGCTTTGATAAGCCTCAATTGCCAGGTACATCAGGTCCAACATGTGGCTGTACTTCTAAATCAAGCTTTGGACATACCGGATTTACAGGAACGATGGCCTGGGCTGACCCGGAAGAAGAGCTTATTTATATTTTCCTTTCCAACAGAACCTATCCGGATTCCAATGCACCGAATACTTTGTCAAAAGAAAATGTACGTGAGAATATCCAGAAAGTAATTTATGATGCAATAGAAAATTAGGAGTGTAACAATTAAAATAACATCATGCAGTCAACGGCTAAAAACCCGCAAGAATATTTAGATAGCCTTCCTGAAGAACGGAAAGAAGCTATGAACAGACTAAGAAATAGTATTCTGGAACAACTTCCCAAAGGTTTTGAAGAGAATATAAATTATGGTATGCTTTGTTATTGTGTGCCTTTTTCATTATATCCTGATGGCTATCATTGTAATCCTGAAATTCCATTGCCTTTTTTAAGCCTTGCTTCGCAGAAAAATTTTATAGCATTATATCACATGGGAATTTATGCCGACCCAAAATTGTTGGATTGGTTTGTGAATGAATATCCTAAACATTCTAAACTTAAACTCGATATGGGAAAAAGCTGCATCCGTTTTAAAAAAATGGACCAGATTCCTTATGAGCTGCTTGGGGAACTGTTTGGAAAAATATCACCTCAAAAATGGATTGAGATGTATGAAGGAGCATTTAGAAAATAAAGACTATATAAATAAAAAGCCAATCTTGTTAGAGATTGGCTTTTTTCGTTAAAACTAAAACAAACCTTGCCTTAAAAGATATGTCCGGTATCTTTTTTCAGCCAGATATACATTACATTAATGAGATGCTGGGTACTCGAATAGGTTGCGTATCATTTTACCAAAATGATATATTTAACCCAATTTTTATAATAAATTAAAGAGGGATTTCTATAAAAACAGACCACTTATACTAAAGATTGCATAAGCGTTAATTTTAATGGAAATTCAGTTTTGCCTTACTTTTTTGAGTATTTTCGTTACTCATTTAGGAGTAATTATGAAAATTGCAATTGTTTGCTATCCAACCTTTGGCGGTAGCGGCGTAGTCGCCACAGAATTAGGTCTTGAACTGGCCAGAAGAGGACACGAGATACATTTTATCACCTATAGCCAACCCGTGAGATTGGCACTTCTTAATCCGAATATCCACTACCACGAAGTCAACGTTCCGGAATATCCGCTATTTCATTTCCAACCTTATGAATTGGCTCTTTCCAGTAAGTTGGTTGATATGGTAAAACTTCATAAAATAGAGCTGCTCCATGTTCATTATGCCATTCCTCATGCTTATGCAGGATATATGGCTAAACAGATGTTGAAACATGAAGGAATCAAAATACCAATGGTGACAACACTTCACGGAACAGACATTACGTTGGTAGGAAGCCATCCTTTTTATAAACCTGCCGTGACTTTCAGTATTAACAAGTCTGATATAGTTACCTCGGTTTCGCAGAGTCTGAAAGACGAGACATACAAACTTTTTGATATTAAAAAAGACATCGAAGTCATTCCGAATTTTATAGAAATCAACAAACCGCGACTTGATGAAAATGCACCTTGTCAAAGAGCTTTGATGGCTTCAAAAGAGGAAAGAATCATAACACATATCAGTAATTTCAGAGCGATTAAGAGAATTCCTGATGTCGTAAAAGTTTTTGATAAAATTCAAAAGAAAATACCGGCCAAACTGATGATGGTAGGTGAAGGTCCGGAAAAGGAAAAAGCAGAAATTCTTTGTGAAGAGTTAGGAATCAGCGACAAGGTAATCTTCTTCGGAAACAGTAACGATATTGATAAAATATTATGTTATACGGATTTGTTCCTGCTTCCGTCCGAAACAGAAAGTTTTGGTTTGGCAGCATTGGAGGCAATGGCTTGTGGCGTTCCGGTTATTTCAAGTAATTCTGGCGGACTTCCGGAAGTTAACTTTAACGGAATATCCGGATATCTCAGCGATGTAGGAGATGTTGACGATATGGCAAAAAATGCACTGGCAATTTTGGAAGATGATGAAGAATTGAGTAAATTTAAACAAAATGCCCTGAATGTGGCAAAACAGTTTGATATCTTAAACATCATGCCTTTATATGAAGCCATTTATGAAAAGGCATTAAAAAATAAGTAATTATGAAAAAACTAATCCTGATGCCTTTAGTTTGTCTGCTGTTTTGTTGCGGCAGTACTAAAAAAGCCACTGAACAAAAACCTGAAAATGTGAACAAGAAGCAACAAACAGCCCTATATCAGATTTTAAGTGAATCTGCCTATCAGGGAAAAGAGGTAAAATCGTATGAAGTTATTAAAGATAAGGCTTCGTTAGAAAAACTATATGAGGCTATTAATGATACTCAGGTGCCAAAAGTTGATTTTACAAAAGAAAGAATAGTCGCTTTATTTATGGGACAAAGAAATACGGGCGGTTATGCAATTAAAGTCAAAAATGTGACAGAAAAAGGAGAGAAGATATATGTAGATGTGCAGGAAACCAGTCCCGGTTCCGGTGATATTGTTACCATGGCTTTGACAAATCCTTTTACAATTGTCAAAATCAATTCCACTAAAGAAATCATATTTCAATAAAAAAAACATCCCGAATATTCGGGATGTTTCTTTTTATAACTATATCTGTTTTTAGAATGTATAACGGATACCCAATGCGATGTCTGGTCCGAAACTATCATCTCTGAAATCATCGTGGTTGAAATAAAACTCAGGTCTGAAATCTAAAGACAGCATCAAAGGAATATCAAATTTATACTCAATACCTATATCACCGGCAGCAAAGAAGAATGTACCGCTGTCATCAGCTCCTCTGTAGTCATAGCTCCATGTACCAAGACCTCCACCAACACCAGCGTACCAGTTGAAGCCTCCTTCAATGTTCCATACCCATTGGTAAAGACCCGTCAACTTGATAGCATCAACGTGGTTGCTATCTCTCCAGCCTAAGTCTACTTCCAAACGATTGTTGCTTGATAAACCTCTTTGATAAGAAATCTCACCACCAAAACCGTCATTGTCACCAAGACGTAATCCCAATGCATTTTTTGAAATTTCCTGGGCTTGCATACTGAATGCCATTCCCGCTAGCATAAAAGCTGATAAAAATAATTTTTTCATAAAATTTTAATTTAGAGTTTTATACAAGGTAGCAATAATATTGCCAAAAAACGTTAATTTGTGAATAATATAACACAAAAAAGTTTACAAATTTTATAAATTGCTGATAATCAAAGGAAAAATAAGCCCGTTTTTAATGGTTTATTTCATGACAAAAAAGCTTGTCATCAGTTTTTCGCTCAATTTTGTCTCCATTTCGAGATAGTCTTCTTCAATAATTTCCTCATTTTCGGAATGCCGGTATAGTTTCCACCGTTTTTTGTTGTACTCGAGAGCAGTCAGATTTTCTACCCAATCACCGGAATTAAGATATACTGTTTTTCCTTTTTTAGTTGTCTGGTTTAGTATTTTGGGTTCATGAATATGACCGCACACAACATAGTTGTATTTGTTTTCAATAGCCAGGTCTATAGCAGCGGATTCAAAATCCGATATGAATTTAACAGCAGATTTAACTCCTGATTTTATCTTTTTTGAAAAAGAATAGGGCTCTTTGCCTATTTTAGTCAGACACCAGTTAATAAAGCGATTGAGCAGAATCAGATAGTCATAACCAATACCGCCAAGTTTGGCAATCCACTTGGCATGGTGTACGGAAGAATCAAATACGTCACCATGAAAAAACCATGCTTTTTCACCATCCAAATCCAAAACAAGCTTATCAATGATAGAAAAATTGCCCACTTTTGAATCGCTGAATTTACGCAGCATTTCATCATGGTTTCCGGTAATATAATATACCTGGGTGCCTTTTGAAGTGAAATCTAAAATTTTCCGGATTACTTTAAGATGGGATTTTGGAAAGTACGATTTTCGGAACTGCCAGATGTCGATAATATCTCCGTTTAAGATTAAGGTTTTGGGCTTAATAGAGCAAAGATAATTGTGGAGTTCTTTAGCGTGGCAACCAAAAGTACCCAGATGTACATCCGAGATTACTACTAAATCAACAACTCTTTTTTTCAATTTATTGTGCTTTAAAAGTTTAACAAATAAATAAAAGATACCCGACATATTACTTATGATAATGTTAACATATAGTGATGATATAATTAAGTTCAAGTCTGTCGCATAATCGCTACATTTGCGATAAAATGAAATAAAAATGGCAGGAAATAGTTTTGGAAATCTGTTCAGGCTTACCACTTTTGGGGAGTCGCATGGAGAGGCCTTAGGAGGAATAATTGATGGTTGTCCGCCGGGAATCACTTTAGACATTGAAGCAATTCGCTTTGAAATGTCCAGGAGAAAGCCGGGTCAATCCGCTATTGTAACACAACGCAAAGAAGATGACGAAGTGCAATTTCTGTCGGGAATCTTTGAAGGTAAAACAACGGGCACGCCTATTGGCTTTATTATACCCAATACCAATCAGAAGTCTGATGACTATTCCCATATTAAGGAAAGTTACAGGCCAAGCCATGCCGATTACGTCTATGAAAAAAAATACGGTATCAGAGATTACAGGGGTGGTGGCAGGAGCTCAGCCCGGGAAACGGCAAGCAGAGTAGTGGCAGGAGCTATTGCAAAGCAGGTGATTCCATCCATAAAAATCAATGCATTTGTTTCTTCAGTTGGAGATATATTTATTGACAAACCGTATCAGGCATTGGATTTTTCTAAAACGGAAAGCAACCCTGTTCGTTGTCCGGATGAAGCCACTGCCAAAAAAATGGAAGATTATATCAAGGAAATACGAAAACAAGGCGATACTGTTGGAGGAACGATAACCTGTGTTATCCAAAATGTTCCGATTGGTTTAGGTGAACCGGTTTTTGATAAGCTTCATGCTGAACTGGGCAAGGCCATGCTTTCAATAAATGCCGTAAAAGGTTTTGAATATGGAAGCGGTTTCTGCGGTGCAAGAATGAAAGGAAGTGAGCACAATGACCTTTATAATCCGGATGGTACTACAAAAACAAACCTTTCAGGCGGTATCCAGGGCGGAATCAGTAACGGAATGGATATTTATTTCAGAGTGGCATTTAAGCCTGTTGCAACCATAATGCAGAAACAGGAGACTTTGGATATCCATGGTAATATTGTAGAAATGCAGGGAAGAGGGAGACATGATCCATGCGTAGTTCCAAGAGCTGTTCCTATTGTTGAGGCTATGGCAGCATTGGTTTTGGCAGATTATTTTTTATTACATAAAATTTAGTCTTTATATTTTACATTTAACAATTATTAAGCTGGAATTTTAACAATAAAAATTGTATGCTTATAAGTTTTATCATTAATTTCGTCAAAAATCATTTAAATTAAAAAACATGAAGAAAATTTTACTTTTTGTGGGCTTAATTGTAAGTTCATTTAATGCAAATGCTCAATTAAGTTGTGCGGCTGCAACCCCTATTACTGCAAATGGTACTTTTACGGTAAGTTCAATTACTGGAACTTATGGTGCAGGATGTTGGGCTCCAGGAACTGCTCCAAAATCAAACTGGTATTCTTATACAGCTACGGCTAATGGAGAAGTTACAGTATCATCAGATTTAGCTGTGAACGTAGGACCAACCTATAGTGATGACACAAGACTTTCTATTTTTACAGGTACCTGTGCAGCTTTAGTATGTTATGATGGTAATGATGACGTTAGTGGAACTAATTACAAATCAGCATTAACTTTTCCTGTACAATCAGGTACAACCTATTATATTGCTTGGGATAATAGATGGTCTGCAAAAGGATTTCAATTTACTTTTGCTTTCAATGCTGTGCCTTGTGTGAGACCTTCTTTACTTACGATTAATGATGCTACGAACGTAACAACGAATAGTGCTTCTTTAAGCTGGTCAGCAGCTTTAGGAAATCCATCGGGTTATGATGTTGATTACGGAGCAGTAGGTCATACAGCTGGTAGTGGTACTATTGTTAATACTACAACAACTTCAGTAAATTTACAGTCATTACCAGTTTCTGCAGATTTAGTATATTATTTGAGAAGTAATTGTGGAGGAACTCAAAGTGCATGGGTAGGACCTTTCAATTTATATTTGGCTAAAACCATGCCTTATTCTAATAATTTTGATGATACTGCAGATCCTACAGACGGTTTTGATTTAGGAGGATGGAGTTTGAGTACTAGTTCTGCTAATGCTGCTTATGCTAATACGGCGCCTGGTTTTGCTTTTAGTAATACAAGTGCTACAGCTGCTACAAATTCATTCATGTTTTTCAGACCTGTATCATTATCAGCAGGAGAGCAGGTTACAATAAATTTCCAAACAAGGTTCTTAGGCGGTGCAACTGATATTGCATCCTTGAATGTTACAGTTGGTAATGCTCCATTAGCAGCATCACAAACAACAGTTGTACAAGCGTTTCCTTCAATTGCTGGCGGAAGTACTACATATACTGCAAGAACAGCGACTTGGACAGCTCCAGCTGCGGGAATTTACTATTTTGCATTGAACAACGTTTCTGGTACAACTGCTGATACATATAGTTTAATTGTTGATACTATAACAGCTAGCTCTGTTTTAAGTACAAATGAATTTTCAGCTTCTAACTTATCAGTATATCCAAACCCTTCAAATGGTATATTAAACATTTCAAGCGATTCAAATATTTTATTGAATAACCTTTCAATTACAGATTTGAACGGACGTACAGTTAAAACTGCTAAATTGAACGGAGATTCTTCTGCTCAGGTTAATATCGCTGACTTGGCTGCAGGAGTTTATATGATGACAATCAATTCTGATCAAGGTTCAGTAACTAAAAAGATTATCAAAAACTAATTAGTTTTTAAGATAAAAATAAAAAGCCAAACTTAAAGTTTGGCTTTTTTTATTATAAGAATTTTGCTTTTAATTCAGGTGTAGGAATCATACAGGCCTCTTTTTTTCCATACCATTTGTATCGGTTCTTGGCGATGTAATCATATACCGTATTGGTTAAAAAGTTAGGGAGTATAGAAAACCAACTAATAGCTGTGTATATACCTCCCAATTCTTTGGCAATTTTTAACGCGGCCTGGGCTTTGTAATAATAAGCTTTGCCAGGTTCATACAATAAAATAGAATCTATTTTTGAAGTATCAATACCAATATGATTTATTATTTCTAAACCTATTTCCGATTGCAATGCTACAAACCGAAAAATATCTTTTTTATCATGTTTGATGATAAATTGTATAGAAGAATCACAGAGATTACAGACTCCGTCAAACAAAATGATTTTTTTATCCTGGGGTAAGTTCATTATGCCTAAATTTTATTTTTTTGCTTCTACTAATTCTAAAGTTTCTAAATCCACTTTTGAAGTAAAGATACCATAATTTACCGTAACCTTGTTCTTTTCAATTTTGTCAATAGTTCCGACGGCTTTTCCGTCTACCAACCTGACACGGTCGCCAAGTTTTAAAACAGGTTTTGGTTTATTTGCTTCCTGTTTGATGGCTTTGATTTTCTTCTCTTTTTTCTCTTCGCGAATTTCCTCTACCTTGACGGTAACTTCTTTGATTATCTCTTTCTGAACAATTTCTTTTGCCTTTTTTTCTTTTGCCGTTAATTTTTTTCGCTTGGAATTTTCTATTTCAACCATTTTAAGAAATTCGCCAATAAGTTCTTTTTTATTCTTGTTGTTGAAATATTTTTCAGAAATATCATCCAATTTTTGACCCATGTAGATTAGGCGTTGATTCGCATCATACAATTCCTGATAACGTTCCAGTTTATCCTGGATTTTAGAATTGATAGATTCCATTTTTTTACTCTCTTCACGGGCTTTGCTTTCTTCTTCTTTTAAATTCTGTGAGGTTTTTTCAAGTTTCGAACGTTCTTTTTGGAGTGTTGCAATAGTTTTGTCGAAACGAACCTTTCCGCCTTCGATTTTTTTCTTGGCACGATTAATCAGTCCAAAAGGAATACCGTTTTTCTGTGCTACTTCAAAAGTAAACGAACTTCCGGCTTGACCTAAGATTAGTTTGTACATAGGTTCTAATGACTTTTCATCAAATAGCATATTCGCATTAGAAGCATAAGGCAATTCATTTGCCAACATCTTCAGATTGGAATAGTGTGTAGTAATGATTCCAAAAGCTTCTCTATGATAAAACTCTTCCAAAAAAGTTTCTGCTAAAGCACCTCCCAATTCAGGGTCTGAACCTGTACCAAATTCATCAATAAGGAAAAGCGTTTTAGCATTGCATTTTTTGAGAAAATAGTTCATGTTTTTTAAACGGTAACTGTAGGTACTTAAATGATTTTCAATAGATTGATTGTCACCAATATCTGTCAATATCCGGTCAAATAAAAATGTCTCACTACGCTCATGTACAGGAATAAGCATTCCGCTTTGCAGCATCAATTGCAATAAACCTACTGTTTTAAGTGAAATGGTTTTTCCTCCGGCATTAGGCCCAGAAATTACAATGATTCTGCTTTCGTTTGTCAGTTCAATTGTTTGAGGAAAGGTCACCTCATTTTTTTTCTTATTGTTGAGATAAAGAATAGGATGGTAGGCCTCTCTGAAATACAATCTCTTTTCATCTGTGATTGTGGGTAAAATACCGTTAATTCTGTTGGCATATTTTGCTTTTCCGGCAACCACATCAATATCGCTTAGGAATTCCTGATAGGTCTTAAGCAGGTCTAAAAACGGACGTATGTCGTTTGTGAGCTGTTTTAGAATTCGTGTAATTTCTTCTTTTTCCTCATATTCAAGATTGCTTAATTCTCTTGAAAAACGCAAAGTAGCTTCCGGTTCAATATAGGTTATGCTTCCTGTTTTTGAATTTCCTAAAATGGAGCCTTTTACTTTTCTTCTGTACATAGCCAGTACTGCTAGTACGCGTCTGTTTTCTACAATACTTTCCTTGATGTCGTCTAAATAGCCCAGTCCGTTGTATTGGCTTAATGCCATTCCAAAACTCTGGTTGATTTTACCACGGACCATATTCATATTTCTTCGGATTTCAACAAGAGCAGGTGAGGCATTGTCCTTTATTTCGCCATATTTGTCTACAATTTCATCGATTTTCTGTGTGATGAATTTGGTATATTCTACAGCCGAAGATTTCTCACTTAATTTAGGGTAATAGTCGTTGAACTTTTTAAGAAAAAGCAACAGTACATTTACGGTATCAGAAACAGCTGCAATTTTTCGAAAACTTCCCACTTCAAGGAAACTGTCTTCTATGGCCAGAAATTTTATTTCATTGCTGATAGTTTCAAATCCGTGATTGGGAATCGCATTATTGTTTGTGAAAGAAGAAACATATTCGGACGTTTGCAGCAAAGCATCCATCAACTCCTTTTTATGTTTGAAAGGCAAAATCTGAAGTGCTTTTTCCTTCCCGATTTCTGTGTTGCAGATTTCTGAAATGACTTGCAGTACGGTGTTGAATTCTAAATCCTGTAATGTCTTATCTGTTATATTGGTCATTTTATTCTATAGCGGTTTTTACGCACAAAAATACAAAAAACTATGCTGACGGGCTTGAGAAGTTTTTTTGCTTTTCTGCTTAAATGAATTATTTTTTAGTTTGTTTTTAATTTAACTTTCCGAAATTTGTATCGGGTTCTAAGGTTCTAAGGTTCTAAGGTTCTAAGGTTCTAAGGTTCTAAGGTGAAAAGGTGAAAAGGTGAAAAGGTGATGAAGCGAAAAGTAGAAAGCCAGAAATTCTTTTTTATAACCAAATCATTTTTTGATTGTAAACTACCAACTAAACACTATCCACTATCAACTATCCACTATCAACTATCCACTATCAATTATCAACTAATATTTAAAAACCATGCAAGTAAAAATACATCCTTCCTGGAAAGCCGTTTTGTCAGAAGAATTCGAAAAGCCTTATTTTCACCATCTGATTGATTTTGTAAAATCAGAATATACTCATCATACCTGTTATCCAAAAGGGAGTCAGATTTTTTCTGCTTTTGACCACTGCCATTTTGATGATGTAAAAGTCGTCATCATAGGGCAAGACCCTTATCACGGACCAAATCAGGCAAACGGATTGTGTTTTTCTGTTAACGACGGAATTCCTTTTCCTCCTTCCTTGTTTAATATTTTCCGTGAAATTGAAACCGATTTGGGTAAGCCCTTACCTCAAACAGGAAATCTGGAGCGTTGGGCAGACCAAGGTGTATTGCTTTTAAATGCTACGTTAACCGTTCGAAAAGGAGAAGCAGGAAGCCATCAGAAAAAAGGCTGGGAGACTTTCACCGATGCTGTTATTCAGAAAGTTTCAAGCGAAAGGGAACAGGTTGTTTTTTTGCTTTGGGGCGGTTTTGCACAAAACAAAAGAGCTCTTATTGATGCTTCCAAACACCTGATTCTTACTTCAGGCCATCCTTCACCTTTAAGTGCCAACAGGGGGCTTTGGTTTGGGAACAAGCATTTTAGCAAGACTAATGAGTACCTTAAATCTCTCGGAAAAAAAGAAATAGAGTGGTAAGCATTCTTATTGTACCGTAAAATTATAATATCCTGCTGTCAGGTTGTTTGCGGTTGTCTGTATCGTAAGGAAAGTGTTTTCCGAATTATTATTGTTTGATGACAATTCGAGTCGCGATACTTCTGAAAGTCCAAAAACAAGTCTGTATTCACCGGTTTCTGATAATGGAATTCCGGCTCTGAATTTATAATTTTGAGAAATAGGTTCATAAATACTTTCTGCAATCACATAAAAATCAGCAACTGCATCACCCTGGTCCTTAATTATACTACGGACATCAATGGCTGTCCAGGTGTTGGTTCCGGTCTTTTTTTCCAGTCCAAAAGCAAAACTAAACGAGGCACCTCCTGTTGTTTTAAAAATATCTAATGGGGTAGTCTGGTTTGGTTCAGGCTGGTATCTTGAAAAATTTGTATTCAGCCACAAAACATCGCCCACTGTATAATTGTTTTGATGTTCAATTGTTATCAGATTTGGAATAGAAGTATATTTTGAATTGTAAAACTCATCATCGTCGCCACAGCCTGTAGCTGCTGCCAATCCGATTATTGCTAAAAGTAATATCTTTATTGTTTTCATAGTAATTTTATTAAAATCTGTAGCCAAAATTTAATCCTACACGAGGAACAACTTCCGGACTTTTGTCCGTATTGAAAAGGTTTTTTCCTGCTCCCAGAAATAATTCAAGACCAAATTTTTCCTGTATATACAGTTTATAACCCAGGGCGCCACCAATGGCTACGTCGGTGTAATTGTCTTTGAAGGTGTCGTAATAACCGTTTCCGGATTCATCTACAAAACGTTGTAATTCTCTGTATTTCCCACCATTTGCAGAAACAAATATTTCAGCAAAATAGAAACTTTTCTGACTATGGGATAAGGAATAACGTACAAAAGGATTGACTTCATACTTAGGAAGTGTACGGTCATAACCTTTATCAAAATCTTCTTTAGCATCTTTACTGTCCTGAAAGCTACCGCTAATACCAACTGAAAAGTTCTCGTTTAGAAAACGCTCATAGCTAATATGGACTTTTGAAAATGCTATAACAGATAGTACGTCAAATTTTATTTCATTTTGTTTCCTTGCAAAGATATTGGAGCTTTCCTGTGCATTTGAAAACTGGAAAGCGAGCAGTGCTGCGAAAAGCCATTTTTTCATAGTTGTCTTTTTGTAAACTGTTGTAAATATAGAAAAAGATTGTTTTATTTTTAGATAAACAGAAGGTAGATAAAAGATGATAGACAATAGACGATTTAGACTAGCCGATATCAGAAATCTGAAATCAAAAATTAATTCAAGGTCAACGCTCCCAGAATTTCTTCAGACATGAACGGACCTCCCGGATAAGTGGCTGTATAATCCAGATTAAGCCAGATTTGACCGCGTTCGTCAATGTGATAATGGATTTCTTTTCCTTTACTTTCTTCTTTGAATAATACTTCTTTGATAAGGTAGTTGATTGCTTCCAAATCGGCTTTTTTGTTTCCAATAAGAACCTCCGGATAAATATGGCCGCCGGTATGGATAAGTCTTGGTGTTCCGCCAACAGCGCGAACGCAGGCAGCCATGAGGATGGCGTGGTCATCACAATCGCCGGAAAAATGAATCAGCGATTCAGTAGCCCTGGCAATGTATTCCTTTCCTTTTGGGTCACTCACATAGTTCCAGCGACGCTGTATTTCCTTAAATACGGCAAAGCTTTGGATTTGTCGTCGGTATTCACTGTATCCTTTAACGTTTCTGAAATATTTGGTTGTTGCAAGCAATGCAAAATTCCTGACTTTTGGGTTGTCATATTCGATGGCATTCAGAATTTTTGACTTGTTAGGGAAAGGCAAAAGCTTTGAAATAATAATATCCTGTGGATTGGGATTTTCTGACATGCTGTAAACCATTGAACGATAATCTTCAAAGACACTATTAAAGCCATAATTGCCAAACAGACTTCCGTAAATTAATGCAATCAGATACAGCGCTATACAGAGAATAATGATGGTTTTCATTAATCTGAGAACCAATTGTATAATAACGACTACAAGTATAAAAAGGAGTATTCTGTCAATATGGAAATACCAGTTTGGGTCGATAATATTCTGATGGATAATGATAAACACAGGAATAGCTATCAATATATTCAATAGGAAAATAATGATACTATCCCAAGGTTTTTTGACCTGAAGTTTCTCTTTGATTTTTTTGAAGTCTATGTTACCTTGTTTCTCCATAGTAACCCAAAGGCCAACTTAATCCTGATTAGATTTGTGCTATATCTGCAAAAGTACCTTTTTTATCAATAATAGAAAGTTCCAACAGTTGATTTTGAACATTGTTTAACGTTTTGTCATCTAAGGTTTTTTGTGACCATTCTGTCAGTGCGAGCCATTCCTGTATATCCTCAATTTTTTGATTGTAACGTGATGATAAGGTTTTATCGATACTTGGAATATCCTTGAATTCTTCAGTTGTCTGATTAATGATTCCCAATATGGTTTTGATGGTTTCCGGCTGTGTTTCCAGTATTTCATTTCGCACGGCAATCACAAAACAGGGCCACGGAGTAGGGCAGTCGGCAATTCTTCTAAATATTCCTTTGTCAACCAAAGGCTTTGTCATAAATCGTTCCCACATAAAATAATCGGCTGTTCCGGCAGTTAATGCTTCTACGGCACCATCAATAGTATTTACGATTTCAAACTGTAAATTTTCTGTTTTCCATCCTTGATTGTGTGCATTGACATAAGCCATAAGTTGAGAACCTGAACCAATTCGGCTAATGGCAGCCTTTGTTCCTTTCAGGTCGGAAAGCGTCTTGTAGTGTGAAGCAGCACCGACATGAATTCCCCAAATCAGAGGCGATTGGACATAGACTTGCACAATTTTGCTTGGATTACCCGAGACAATATCTTTAATGATGCCTTCGGTCAGAATTACGGCAATATCGGTTTCGCCATTGCGAAGCATCTGGCATAACTTTCCTGTTCCTTCAGGAACATCAGTCCATTTCAGGTCAATATCATGCGCTTCAAATTCTCCATTTTCTATGCAAAGATGCCATGGTAGGTTAAAATGTTCCGGTACCCCGGCTATTTTTATCGTTTTCATGTTGAATAACGGTTATTTTGTATTTGTTTTATATGGTGCTCTAAATGGGCAACATAATCACTCATTAAAAATCGCAGGTTAATGATGGATTTGTCATTCAGTTCAATTTCATAATGCAATGCTTCACTGTCAACCGATTTGAAAATTCTGAGTATTTGCTTGTTCAGTGAAAGCCAGAGATGGATTAACTCATTACTGTCGGCTGACTGGTATTGGCAAATATTGACCAGATCTTCCTGATTGTATGTTCTGTATTGATAAGGTTTTGGGGCATAATGTATTTCCGTAAACCGAACCAGATTGTGAACCGCTGAATCAATCAAATGGCCTAATATTTCCTTTTTAGACCATTTGCTTTCAGGTTTGAATTCTAAAACGTCCTTGTCGGTATTCTTAAAGTAATCAAGATTTCCGACCAGCAGTTCTTCTAATTTAAGAATTACTTCCTGCAACATTAGGAGTTGTTTGCCAATTTGTCTAACGTATATGCAATTAATTCGTCTACAGCCTTGTATGGGTCTTCGCTAAAAGTACCACTTGCACGGTTGGCAATGATGGCATTTAACGATAAAGCATTATGTCCGAGCAGTGCCGACAGGCCATAAATAGCAGCCGTTTCCATTTCAAGGTTGGTAATCCTGTTGTCGTTGAAATTGAAATTGTCCATTTTGTTGTTCAATTCCGGGTCCTGTATTTCAAGACGGAGAACTCTGCCTTGAGGACCATAGAATCCACCGGCTGTTGCAGTAATTCCTTTGAAAATTCTGTCACTTTCAATTAGTTTTTCCAGTTTTTCACTGCATCGTACCACATATGGTTTTCCTTTTCGGATATCCCAGTTGGTATGAAGCAGGAAGGCTTCACCTAAAGCTTCCTCTGTAATCCGGTCAATTTTGTAGGAACGGAGCATATTGTCCAATCCTAATCCATATTTAGACATAACGAAGCTGTCTACCGGAATATCTTTCTGCAATGAGCCCGATGTTCCTATTCGGATGATGTTTAATGAAGTCAGTTCTTCTTTTGGCTGACGGGTTTCCAGGTTGATGTTGACAAGCGCATCCAGTTCGTTAACTACGATGTCAATATTGTCAGGACCGATTCCGGTTGACATTACTGTTATTCTTTTTCCTTTAAAGATACCTGTCTGGGTTTTAAATTCTCTTTTTTGGGTTGAAAATTCTATGGAATCAAAAAACTGTGTAATTTTTTCAACGCGATTCTGGTCGCCAACGAAAATAATGTCATTGGCAATGTGTTCTGGTTTTAAATTCAGGTGATAGACGCTACCGTCAGGGTTTAATATTAATTCTGAAGATTGTATCATTTTTTTGAGTTTCTAAGTTTTATAGTGGCTAAGCCGCTGAGTGAAAAAGCCAGTTGTTAAATTGTTTTATTTGTAGGAGTGGGGTTATCCGCCAACACGTTTTACCTTAAAGCCTTTTTCTTTAAGGATGGTCATTATTTTGTCACGGTAATCTCCCTGAATGATAATTGAGTCGTCTTTGAATGTACCGCCTACGCTTAATTTTGTTTTTAATTCTTTCGCCAGAATTTTGAAATCGTCATCCGAACCGGTATAACCTTCGATGATGGTAGTGGGTTTTCCTTTTCGTTTTTCGAATTTGCAAATTATGGGCTCGGCCTGGACCCAAAGTTCTTTTGGTTCGCTTTTAGTCTCTTCGATTTCTTCAGACGGTTGATGATCTGGGAATAGTTTTTTTAATTGGTCATGTAAATCCATACTTTTAATTGGATTTTTTTATTAAAATCGGTGTCGTTTACTAATATCTTGTATTCTAAAAAATCAAAAAGACATCAAGCAAAACTCAATGTCTTTCTAATAAAGTATAAATGTAAAACTTATTTTTTGATTAATCCCAAATCAACCAAACGTTCGTGCAGGAATTCTCCGGCTGAAATGTCTTCGTATAATTTTGGATTTTCTTCATCGATACAGTTTTCAAGGCAGTCCAAACGCATATCGCTTACCGGGTGCATAAAAAACGGAATGGAATAACGTGAAGTTCCCCATAATTCTCTTGGAGGATTGACTACCTGGTGAATGGTAGATTTTAGTTTGTTATTGGTATGTCTTGAAAGCATATCGCCGACATTGATTACCAGTTCGTCTGGTTCTGCAATAGCATCAATCCAGTCGCCATTGTGGTTTTGCACCTGAAGTCCGCGACCTTGAGCGCCCATCAATAAAGTAATCAGGTTGATATCGCCATGTGCAGCGGCACGAATAGCATTTTCCGGCTCTTGCGTGATCGGCGGGTAGTGGATAGGACGTAAGATTGAATTTCCTTCTTCAGCATATTTGTCGAAATAGAATTCGTCCAGACCTAAGTGTAATGCTAATGCTCTCAATACATAAATTCCTGTTTTTTCCAGCATCTGGTAGGCTTCTTTTCCTACTTCATTAAATCGAGGTAATTCTTTAACCTCAACATTGTCAGGATATTCTTCAGCCCATCTTGAATTTTTATCTACATACTGGCCAAAGTGCCAGAATTCTTTCAAATCACCTTCTTTTTTCCCTTTAGCGTGTTCTTTTCCAAAGGAAACATAACCACGCTGTCCTCCAATACCAGGGATTTCATAACTGCTTTTGGTTTCTAATGGCAGGGCGAAGAAATTTCTGATTTCGCCATACAGCTCATCTACAAGTTTGTCATCTAAAAAATGACCTTTTAATGCTACGAAGCCTATATCTTCGAAAGCTTTTCCGATTTCATTTACAAATTTTTGTTTACGTTTCGGGTCGTCCGAAAGGAAATCACGCAAGTCAACACTAGGAATATTTTGCATACTCTTTAAAAATATATGTTAATAACTTTGCTAGGCGTCAAGCCTTGTTATCACAAATGTATAGATTATTTTGAGAATTTAATTTCAAAAGTTATTAACAATGGAAAATTCTGTAACATTAAGAGTTTATGCTGTTATTTTTTTATACTTTTGGGCGAGCTAAAAAATTGCGCAAACCTTTTCGTAACTATTATGAATTTCGACAGAAAAAACCTCACCAACGAACAATTATTAGATTTATATAAAAGAATTTTAAAGCCCCGATTGATTGAAGAAAAGATGCTGATTCTTATCCGTCAAGGGAAAGTTTCCAAATGGTTTTCCGGAATCGGGCAGGAAGCAATAGCCTGCGGTGTTACTGCTGTTTTGGATAAGGATGAATATATCCTTCCAATGCACAGGAATCTTGGCGTTTTTACAGGAAGAGATATCCCGCTTTACCGATTATTTTCGCAATGGCAGGGAAAGGCTAATGGTTTTACTAAAGGACGTGACCGTTCATTTCACTTCGGAACACAGGAATATAAGATTATAGGGATGATTTCGCATTTAGGTCCTCAAATGGGGATTGCAGACGGAATCGCCTTGGCTAACAAGCTAAAAAAGAACGGAAAAATCACGGCTGTGTTTACGGGAGAAGGCGCTACCAGCGAAGGAGATTTCCACGAAGCATTGAATATTGCTTCGGTATGGGAATTGCCTGTGATGTTTGTAATTGAAAACAACGGTTACGGACTTTCGACACCAACCAACGAGCAATACCGTTGCGAAAATCTTGCTGATAGAGGCATAGGTTACGGAATGGAGTCGCATATTATTGATGGAAACAATATTTTGGAAGTTTTTACCAAGCTATCAGAACTGAAAGCTTCGATGATTGAAAATCCAAGACCGGTTTTGCTGGAATTTAAAACTTTCAGAATGCGAGGCCATGAAGAGGCCAGTGGCACCAAATATGTACCACAGGAATTGATGGACATGTGGGCTATTAAAGACCCGGTAGATAATTACAGAAAATATCTTTCAGAAGCAGGAGTACTTACACAGGAACAAGATGATGATATTCGCTCTGAAATTAAAAAGGAAATTGACGAAAATTGGGCTATGGTACAGGCAGAGCCTGAAATCACAGCTACTTATGAGGAAGAATTAAATGATGTTTACAAACCGTATGATTTTGAAGAAGTTACTCCTTCAGATAAAAAAATAAATATCCGTCTTATTGATGCGATTTCAAATAGCTTGAAACAGTCTATGGAACGCCATGAGAACCTGGTTATCATGGGACAGGATATTGCCGAATATGGAGGTGCTTTCAAAATTACCGACGGTTTTGTAGCCCAGTTTGGAAAAGAAAGGATTATCAATACACCTATATGTGAAAGTGCCGTGGTATCTGCCGGAATGGGACTTTCAATTAACGGGTATAAGGCTATTGTTGAAATGCAGTTTGCTGATTTCGTATCAACAGGTTTTAATCCTATTGTAAACCTTTTGGCTAAATCACACTACCGTTGGCTGGAAAAAGCAGATGTAGTGGTAAGAATGCCTTGTGGCGGTGGAACTCAGGCAGGCCCTTTCCACTCACAGACTAATGAAGCATGGTTTACAAAAACACCGGGATTAAAGGTGGTTTATCCTGCTTTTCCGTATGATGCCAAAGGACTTTTGAATACTTCTATTAATGACCCAAATCCGGTATTGTTTTTTGAACATAAACTATTGTACAGAAGCATTTATCAGGATGTGCCAAAAGATTACTATACACTTCCACTGGGAAAAGCTTCTTTGCTGAAAGAAGGGAAAGATGTAACAATCATTGCTTTTGGGGCTGCTGTACATTGGGCTTTGGAAACTTTGGCTAAGAATCCGGAAATTTCTGCTGATTTGTTAGATTTAAGAACATTACAGCCATTAGATACGGAAGCGATTTATGCTTCTGTAAAAAAGACAGGAAAAGCAATTATTCTTCAGGAAGATACGATGTTTGGTGGTGTAGCCAGCGATATTTCTGCCATGATTATGGAAAATTGTTTTGAATATCTTGACGGGCCGGTAAAACGCGTGTCGAGCCTGGATTCTCCAATTCCATTTACAAAAGCACTGGAAGATCAATTCTTGTCAAAGGGACGTTTTGAAGAAGCTTTGAAAGAGTTGATGGCTTATTAAAATATATTACAATAAAAAAGGTGTAGATTTTTCTACACCTTTTTTATTTGGACCATCTATGCCTAAATAGGGGACTTTTATTCTTTTTTAAATTCGATTTCTCTGCCGGATTGTTTTAATATCATTTTTGCATCTGACTTGAAAGTCAGTTGGATGCCGGCCTTGTCAAAAGTGAAAACGTTTTTGTCTGTGGCTTCTAAAGGAAGTGGTGCCTGACCTGTAGCCTGCGCACTAATCCTGTTTTCTTGCCTTGCGATGGTTATTTTGAAAGGTAGCCCTTCAGCCGAATATACTCCTGTATAAGCCTCCAGTTCTTCGGGTGTAATATGAATGGCTTTAAATTCTGGAATTTCGTAAGCATTACCAAAAGCGGCGCTTTTGACAATATTTGTTATCAGGTCGAGCTTATAATTAGTTGCATTAGAAGTAATGGCATAACTCATTTTGTCATTTTCAAAATTTGTGAAGATGGATTTATATCCGTCTATTGCACCGTCATGTCCAATTCCTGCATGGTTTTCAAATGTATAATCAAACAGGCCCAAACCATAATCGTTCTTTAAGGTTTTCATTTTTGCGATGCTTTCCTTATTGATAATTTTCCCATTGAACAAGGCATCACTGAATTTAACCAAATCAGCCGCATTGCTTTGTATGGCACCTGCTCCCATAGGAATTGAAGCATCTGTATTAGGCTGAAGATCCCAGTCGGTGGAAAATGTATAGGATATGGCTTCGTGAGTATTATTTAGAGAATGCCCGAAGTATGTATTTTTTAACTGTAAAGGTTTAATTATGTAAGAGGTAAGAATTTCGGAATATTTTTTCTTATAAATGTGTTCCAGGATATACGAAAGCAGTACATAATTTGAGTTGCTGTAGGCCGATTTTGTATCGGGTTCAAAATCGCTTCCTGTTTTTGTTATAATTTCCAGCATTTCTTTTTCGGATTTTGGTTGGGTATGCCAGGAAATATAATCCGCATTATCTGTAAAGCTTCCAATTCCGCTACTGTGGTTTAATAAATTTTCAACGGTTATTTTTTTTGCATTGGCAATAGACGGAAAGAATTTGTCTATTGTTGTATTTAAACTGACTTTTTTTTGCTCCACTGCCTTGAGTACCAAAACGGCTGTAAATGTTTTGGATATAGAACCAATGCTGTATACGGTGTTATTGTCTGCTTTTGTTTTGTCTTTAATATTCTGAAAACCCACAGTTTTGGTATATATTATCTCATTGTTTTTTGAAATGGCCACACTTCCCATAAACTTGTGGTGGTTTTCCAGTGTTTCCAGATAACGGTCTAGTTTTTTGCTGTCAAAAGACTGGGAAAAAGTTGCTGTAGCTATACATAAAGAAAAGCAGGTGACTAATAAGCTAAATTTCATATTTATTTGTTTTTTAATCGTTTAGAAAGTTTTAGGAGAAATGTTATGATAATGTATAAGATAAATGCCGAAGCAGCCATTATTGGAATAAACCAATTACCCAATTGCTCATATTGTTGGTAATTGACAGAAGAACTGCTTATTTTTCCCAATACGAAAATATCGTTGTTACGATAGAAGAAACCAACATTTTCAGGGTCAATGATTTTAGCAAAAATCAAAAAGAGGAATGAGAATAAAGACAGGTACAACAGCAAAAATATGATGTATTTTATTCCGTTGGTAATATTAAGGAAGAGCGCCTTTATTATTTTTATGGGGTTGAATGTCTTTGTGGCTTCTTCCAGTCTTTTTTCTGCTACCAGCTCTTTCAGGAAAATTTCCGGACGTCCGAGTTTGTCAAAAATATCAAGCAGGCTTTCCACTTCATTGGTTTTTGAAACTGTAAAAGCTTCATAAATGTGACTGTTTATTTCCAATAGCGTTTCGTGCTGGTTTTCTTTATTTAGGTCTTTTACTGCATGTTTGACCCTGCCTATATAGTCTTTATATAATCTTTGGGCATTCGTATCTGTAAATGTGATTTCTTGAAATTTCATGATTAAATTGAATTGATAGTTTGGTTTAGATTGTCCCAATAGGCTTTCATTTGTGCTATTGTAGCTTTTCCTTCTTTTGTAATTCTGTAATATTTTCTGGGAATGCCTGACGGCTGTTCTACCCAGTTGTGTTCTACCAGATTTTCATTCTTCAGCCTGATAAGCAAAGGATATAAAGTTCCCTCGGCAATATCAATGTCTGTTATTCTTTTAATCTCACTAATGAGGTCATATCCGTAATATTCTTTATCCTTATTAAGAATACTTAGCACAATAAAAGAAAGCGTTCCTTTCTTTAATTGTGATATCCATTTGTTTTTATATTCTTCGTTCATGAGTCAAATATAACAAAATACATAGTATAACAATGTATTTATTTATATTTTTTTGACACTAAAAAGGTTGCTTCAAATTATCTATGACCACAGGGGAATTGGGGAATAGTGTGAAAAAAGTCTACACTTTGGGGTTGTTTATAAAATGTTAAATGTCCCTGATTATAGGGGCTTTTCCAAATGGCATGGCACTTGCTAACCGTGTTGTTGTGAGTTCTTTCTTATAATATTCTACGGTTTTCCACAAAAAGAAAATCTTATAAACAGAGAAGAAATCGCCATACACCACCATTAACTAAACTCAATTTTACGACAATGAAAAGCGAAACAATTACTTCAAAAGAATTTTATTCTTCAAAAAAAGAGGTCTGCCAAGAAGAGCAAAGCCTGACAAATTTTATCTTTCAGATAAACAGTCTTGTACTCGAAAAAATGCTCTTTTTTCGTTCTCCCAAAAAAATAAACCTCATGATATTGGCAGGCACGTTTCTGTTGATGATTATTGGAACTTATTTAGTATATGAGCTACAACCTGAGTTTTACCAATTTAATGTTGAAAGGCTGAACTCTGCCATAGGTTTTCCTTTTCTGGTACTTGCAAGTGTTCTGTTACTATTTAAGGCAGGTTTTATAGTTTATAGTATTTACCTGTATTTTAGATATAAGCCTGTAAAATCGGTTACAGATGAATTATTACCAACCTGTACGGTAATAGTTCCCGCTTATAACGAAGGTAAACTTGTATGGGATACTTTACTAAGTATAGCGGAAAGCGACTATCCACAGGAAAAACTGCAATTATTGGCAATTGATGATGGAAGCCAGGACGATACGTGGTATTGGATGCAACAGGCCAAAAAGCGTTTAGGAGACCGTTTGTCTATTTACCAACAGCCTGAAAATAAAGGAAAACGTCATGCGCTTTACCGTGGATTTAATATGGGAACAGGAGAAATATTTGTTACGATTGATAGTGATTCTATCGTTAAAACCGATACATTGAGAAATCTTGTGAGTCCTTTTGTGACCAATGAAAATTGCGGTGCAGTTGCAGGAAATGTGAGAGTGCTCAACAATGAAAAAGCCATACTTCCAAAAATGCTTAATGTAAGTTTTGTGATGAGTTTTGAATTTATCCGTTCGGCAGAAAGTAAGGTTGGTACGGTGTTATGTACACCGGGAGCCTTGGCGGCTTATAGAAGCTCAGCCGTATTTGCCTGTTTACCGGAATGGATTAACCAGACTTTTATGGGACAGGCTTCAGATATAGGTGAAGACCGCGCTATGACCAACATGATTCTAAAACAGGGTTATCATGTGCTGTTCCAGAGAAATGCTTATGTGCTTACAAATGTTCCTGAAAAATATGAAGGGTTATCTAAAATGTTTATCAGATGGGGAAGAAGTAATGTGCGTGAAAATCTGATGATGTCGAAATTTGTGTTTAAGAACTTTAGAAAGGAGTCGAAAGCAGGGGCAAGATTGATGTTCTTAAATCAGTTTCTGACACTTGCTATGGCTTATCCATTCCTTTTATTTATGTTGTATTTTATATTAATACATCCGGTACTGTTTTTTAGTTCTACGCTTTTAGGGATATTGATATTTTCAAGCTTTCCGGTGTTCTTTTATGCAAAACGCCATAATTTTTCTGAATCGTTATGGGCGTATTCGTATAGCATTTTATATACGTTTGGATTGTTTTGGATTACACCATATGCTATAGCCACAGCAGGTAAAAGAGGCTGGCTTACGCGCTAATGTATTAAAAATTAAATTTTAACAGCTACTTGAAAAAGTGGCTGTTTTTTTTAATAGTACAATCTAAAATCCAGCAACTTACATGCTGCATAATATTTTTCATGCAATAGTTCTACAATTTCAATTACATTATCTTCATCCTGACAGAAGCTAAAAAAGGCATTGTCTAACGGGTTACTATTTGCTTTGCCGGAGCGTAAACCAAAACCGGAAACAGCTTTGGCTCCGCTAACATCTAAAAAATATTGCGCTTCTTCTTGGTCTAAATCCAAAGATTTGGTATTGGCAAAATGCAGAATTTTCCCTTTCATTTTTCCTTCAAATAGTTCAGCAATTTCTTCAAGGCTGTAATAATAGTTATTCAGGCAAATAGTATTTCCTTCGCCGGGAACGACTAAATAGATAATTTCATAATTTTTGAAATTATGGTCTTCATACAACAAAGCATTCAGGCTTTCTTCTAATCCTTCTATCGTATCACAGGTTTTGTAAATACTGTCAATGCCTGTTTGAAGAGCCAGTTTTTCTAAACTTTTAAAAGTTGCTGTCGTGCTTTCTGAATCGATATCCGGTACTGCTTCAAGACAGAAGATGAATTTGGCATTATCCATAAAATAGGTGTAGGATATAACAAAGATAGTTTTTTATTTGGCGATTATTAGTTCGTCTTTTTATTTGTTATATATAAATAAAGGTTAAATATCTCGAACGACTGCATGGTTTGTCGTTTTCAGATTCTTTTTATAATAAATGTCCAAAAGGATAAATATGGAAATTACCAGGTTACCTAATAAATAAAATATTATCGGGTCGTCTATTGGTAATATTTTTAGAGAAAGACAGACAAGCCAGACAATAAAAATATAAGTATTGAAAATGCCGGTAAAAAGATAAAAGAAATTGGTTCTTAATTTATTTTTTTGTTCTTTTTTGAAATATAAAATTCTCAGAAGAATTAATATAGCCCCAAAAATAAGACAAGAGAAAATACTATATATATAAAATATAAATAGTCCTAGACCATGAAATATCAAATCTTTATCAGTGAAATAGTCAAAAAAGCCATACAAAGTCCATATGTTTATCAAGATAAAAGAAAAGATAATGAACTTATAATGTTGTTTATTTTTAATGTTTTCCATTAGTTAGAGTTTTGTTGATGAACCTATCAAATTTATCCAAAGTTTTATAAAATTTTTAAATAATTCCTTCTCATAAACATTTTCTTATCTTTAAGCCTTAATTTATTTCTTTATTATGAAAAAAACATTCCTCTCGTTAGTTGTTTTGGCTTCTCTTTATTCCTGTAATATGACAGTCAAGACCGATACGGTTGCAGAAGAGTTTTCAGATATTCATTTTGAAAACTATAAAGAACATTTTGTTGATGAGTTATGGAAACTCAATCCGGGCTGGGCTTCTAGCCAGGGTTATCACAAATACGATAGTGTGTTGCTGATTCCTGACGATGCCTATGAGCAAAAACAGTTACAGTTTTCTGCCATTCAGCTGGATTCATTAAAAAAATATTCTTTAGAAAATCTGTCAGATAATAACAAGACCGATTACCATATGATTAAAAATCTTCTGGAATCTATTGTTTTTAATATCAAGGAAGTAAAATCAGACGAATGGGACCCTTCTGCCTATAACGTAAGTGGTTCTTTTGCAGAAATGCTGAATGGAAATTACGATTCGCTTGAAGCACGCCTGAAAAACATCAGTCTTAAAATGGATAATATTCCGGCCTATTATGAAGCGGCGAAGAAGAATATTAAGAATCCTACTCTTGAACATACGCAGTTAGCCATTGCCCAAAATCTGGGTGGTATTTCTGTTTTTGAAACCGACCTCAAGGCAGCCGTTGCAAAAAGCAAATTAGGAAAAGAAGAAAAAGAAGCCATTCTGGCAAAGGTAAAAACATCTGTAAAAGCCATTCAGGACTATGCTGCCTGGTTGCAGAAGCTGGATAATAAATCACCTCGTTCTTTCCGACTTGGAAAAGAACTCTATGCAAAAAAGTTTGATTTTGACATTCAGTCCGGTTATAATGCGGAGCAGATATATCAAAAAGCGATAGAGCAGAAAAAAGAATTGCATGACAAAATGTTTGTTTTGGCCGACAAGCTATGGAGCAAATATTTAGGTAATGCACCAAAACCTGCCGATAAGCTGGAACTTATCAAACAGGTAATCGACAAAATATCATTACAGCACACCACACCTGAAAAATTCCAGTCTGAAATTGAGAAGCAGATTCCTGAACTGACAGCCTATGTCAAGGCCAAAGACCTTATTTATATTGACCCGTCCAAGCCTTTGGTTGTTCGAAAAGAGCCGGATTATATGGCGGGTGTAGCCGGAGCTTCAATCTCAGCACCTGGTCCTTATGACAAAAACGGCAATACCTATTATAATGTTGGAAGCCTTTCCGGTTGGTCTGCGGCTGATGCGGAAAGCTATCTAAGAGAATATAATGACTATATTTTACAGATATTGAATATTCATGAGGCTATTCCGGGGCATTATACTCAATTGGTTTACAGCAATCAATCGCCAAGTCTTATAAAGGCTATTTTAGGAAATGGAGCCATGATTGAAGGTTGGGCAGTTTATACGGAAAGGATGATGTTGGAAAGCGGCTATAAAAATTCAGACGAAATGTGGCTGATGTATTATAAGTGGAATCTGAGAACAATCTGCAATACCATTTTGGACAACAGCGTGCATACCCGAAATATGTCAAAAGAAGAAGGCATTCATCTGCTCACTAAGGAAGCATTCCAGCAGGATGCGGAAGCAGAAGGGAAATGGAAACGCGTAACATTGTCACAAGTACAACTTTGTTCTTATTTTACCGGCTATACAGAAATCTATGATTTTAGAGAACAATTGAAAAAACAGCAAGGCAAGAATTTTAACCTGAAACATTTTCATGAAAAATTCTTAAGCTATGGCAGCGCACCTGTCAAATACATCAAGGAATTGATGCAAAATGAAAAGTAAGCAGCGTTATCTGTCCCTTATGCTTTTGGTTGTTCTTTTTTCGTGTCAAAAAAACAACCAAAAAATAGTAGGCATACAACCTTATGGAGCATTTCCTAAACAACAGGTTACGCTTATGGCAGAAGTAATTGACAGTTTTTATAATGTAAGAACTGTCATTCTTCCTCATAAGGAGTTATATAAACAAGCCTATGTAAATATAAAATCGCCTCGTTATAGAGCCGACAGTATTATCAGGATACAAAAGCGGAACTTGCCCGATTCTTTGGATTTTGTTGTTGGCCTGACAGTAAAAGATATTTCGACCACAAAGAGAGAAAGTAGTGGAGAAGTTATAAAACCTGCCTCAAAATATACAGATTGGGGAGTGATGGGGCTTGGATTTTGTCCGGGAAAAAGCTGTATTATTTCTACATTTAGATTGCATCATAAAAATCCGAATGTCCGACTGGAGCGATTAACAAAAGTAACCATCCATGAACTCGGACATAATTTAGGGTTGCCGCATTGCAAAAATAAAAAATGCGTAATGACAGATGCTGTTGAAAGTATTGCTACTATTGACAATGAAAGTCTTTCTTTATGTGAGGATTGCAGGCAAGAAATAGGGTTTTAAATATATTATGCTTTGCGGCCCTGCGTCTTTGCGTGAAATAATTGCTCGCAAAGACGCAAGGCCGCAAAGTTTTTTAATATAGACCTATTCTGGAAATCACCTTACTCAAAACTAACGCCTTGTTTTTTAAATTCTTCGTAAAGTACTATTCTTGCTTCACTAATGGCTGCTTCAGTTCTATAGATATTGCACCAGAACTGAATTTTTAGCTGGTATTTCGTATCAGAAATAAAGTTGTAAAAAAGCCGTGGCTCTTTTTCAGAATAAATTGTTGGAATCTCTTTGATAGAGCTAATAATTGTTGCTTTAATTTGTTCCTGAGAGATTTCTCCCTGTAATGTAAAACTCATGTCAACTAACTTGGAATTATTGGTATAGGTCCAATTGACGATATTTTGCGACAAAATGTTTCCATTAGGAACAATAACTTCGGCACCATTAGAAGTATCAATTTTAGTGGTTCTTAAACCTATGGTTTTTACTCTTCCGGATTGGGAGCCTACATCAATTACATCACCAATCTGGATGGGCTTGTCAAAAATCAGGATTACACCCGAAACAAAATTGTTGACAATATTCTGCAATCCTAAACCAACTCCAACACCCAAGGCTCCTAAAACAATAGTAATCTTATCCAAAGGAATTCCGGCAGCAGAAATGGCCAGCAGATAGCCTAAAATAAGGAGCAGAAGCCGTGTAATCAATAGCTTGGAGTGTTGTTTTTTGTTGATGGTTTCTTCGTCTTCATCGTCAATCTCACCGAAAAAGTAAGCCACATATTTCTGGATGATATGGGCAATCCAGACGATTAACAGGAATAACAATATATTACCTACCGTAAAGGAGAAATTACCTATTTTGTTTTGTGTGGTGAGCAGCGATGAGATGGAGTCATAAAATATATTGGAAAGATTCAAATTGGAAGCAATGACAATTATCCATAAATAAACAATGAGAAGCATGAATGGTTTTTTGAGGTTTTTTTCAAGATTCCTGAAGTCAAAAATTTTCACAATTCCCCTGCGGATGCGTATGGCATAAATTTGAAGCGTTATCATCTCCAATATAATTTTTAGGAATACGGAAAGGGCTATAACCTGTGTCAATGCAATAACAGCGGCCAGACTTAGCGTATGTGCTAAGGAAACACGGCCAAATACATTAAAAAACACGGCCAATATGTTCAATGTCAGGAACAGGATTTTGGCATATTTTAAAAGGCCTTTGATATACATTTCTTCCTGTATGGTTTTCAGATAAGCGAGTCCGAAGCGGATGCTGGCAAGATTGACCAGAATAAAAATACAACGCTGGATTCGGCTTACTTCAAAAAAAAGATCCATAAAGCTGAACATGACAAATAGGGCAACCAGTAAAAGCCAGTTTCGGAAAGCTTTTGAAGACCACACTTTTTTAAACAGTATAGTCAGCGCAATCAGGAGTATCAGGTGTGTAAATTCAATAAAAAGGGCAGGAGCATACAGGTTAATGGCAATAGCTATATTAAGGATTAACACGATAACCGGTAATATGGCTCCCTGATTCAGATAGCGGAATTGGAAAATTTCCAGCGATTCCATCTGATGTACTCTTTTTAAATATTTCAGGTTAAAACTAATCCACCATAACAATAGTCCACCCAATACCAATAATAGAAAAGTACTGCCAAAGCTATAACCGAAATAATAGGAAAATGCTTTTTGTTCGGCATTGAATTTTTCCTGGAAATAGGTTTTCATTTGCTGTTTATCGTCACTAGTACTGTCCCACAAATGAGGATGCTCATTACCCAGAAGCGAAACCCCGGATTTATTCAGGCGTTCGTTAACAAGGATAAGGTCTTTTGAAACCAACATTCTTTTTTCGACGATGCCTTTTTTCCAGTTGTTAAGCGAATCAATATTGGCTCTTAAAAGACTATCTGTTGTAACCCATTTATTTTTTAATTCTTTGAGCTGTGGACGAAATTCTTTGATAAGAAGGCTGTCCCTGATAAGTTTTCTAAAAACAGTGTCATTTATAATGGCCTTATTTCCTTTTCGTATTTTGACAATCCTTTCGTCACTTTCGTTTAGCCTGGTCCAATAGTTTTCAAATTTTTGCTGCAGTTCTAACAGGATTTTGCCATACATCTGCTGATTGCGGACATTACCGTTGTTTTTTGCTCCAAGATTTGAATCAATAAGTTTTAAGGCTTTTTCTGTCTGTTGCATTTCTCCAAGAAGAAACAAGACTCCGGCATCCAGAGCGCCTTTACTTTTGGCATTGTCAAGCATTTCGCCAGCTCTTTCAATAGAAACAAGATAGTCGCTGGCGGCCAATTCATCTTCAGCAAACACAGAAGGTTTGTTTTTACTGTCGGTTGGTTGGTTTGTTGCTGTTTTTTCTTTTTCCTGTGCTGTAACCATTCCTGTCATAAGGAATAAAACAAACAGGAGGAGTAGGGTGGGGTTGTGTGGAAACGATTTAAACAAAGTTTTATTTCTCATGCTAAATACGAAACTAATGATTGATTTTTGTTTGTATAGAATGGATTCGCTTATTCTAAAATTTCCCGGATTTGTTCCTCTAAATCGGCAAGGTTTTCAAATTTTTTAAATTCGGGTTCTTTCCCCAATGATTCCAGTTCGGCAGTGATTTCCAACAACAATTCTAAAGCGTCTGATTCGTTGCCTTGCTTGTTTTCGTCAAAATCAGTGCCTGCCAGAAGTCCTTCGTTATACATCCCAACACACCATTCTTCAATAAATTCAGATAGTTTTATTTCAGCAGGTCTGTATTGTTTCCATTTGTCTTTAGCACAGGCAAGCGCTTTGTTTCGGTCAGACCAAAAACACATCACGGGCATAGGTTTTCCATTTTCATTCTCATAGTTTGTAGAGTCGAGTGTAGCAAACCCTACATTATTTTCAAGTCCGAATACGATTTCTGTCTGGCAGATATTTTTGATGAAATCTTCGTGGCGCTGTTGCAGCTCTAGTACATCCTGAATCATGGTGTGATATTTTGTATGTGTAAATGTAGCAATTTTACAGGATTCTAAAACCTGTTGTCTCCGTCTAAAAGATTCCCGATACCACCTAAAATGCTTCCTTCGTCTCTGCTTTTCCCGCCTCCCTGAGGTGCGGCAGCCCAGACTCTTCCTGCAAGTCTGCTAAATGGGAGTGATTGAATGTAGACAATTCCCGGTCCTGTTAGTGTGGCATAAAATAAACCTTCGCCACCAAAAATAGTATTCTTGATACCGCCAACGAACTGAATATCATAATCAACATTTTGGGTAAATCCAACAATACAGCCGGTATCAACTTTAAGCGTTTCGCCCTGAGCCAGTTCTTTTCGGGCTAATGTTCCTCCGGCATGCACAAATGCCATTCCGTCACCTTCCAGTTTCTGCATGATAAAACCTTCACCACCAAAGAGTCCGCGTCCGAGTTTTCGTGAAAACTCAATACCAACGGTAACACCTTTAGCCGCGCAAAGGAAAGCATCTTTCTGGCAGATAAAACGCCCGCCGTATTCTGTCAGGTCAATAGGTACGATTTTTCCGGGATAAGGAGAGGCAAAACTTACCTTGCGTTTTGCATGATATTGATTGAGAAATACTGTCATAAAAAGGCTTTCTCCTGTAAGAAGTCTTTTTCCGGCAGAAAACAGCTTGCCCATAACGCCCTGGTTTTGGTTGGAACCATCACCAAAAATAGTGTCCATTGCAATGCCATTATCCATCATCATAAAGCTTCCTGCTTCGGCAACTACGGCTTCCTGTGGATCCAGTTCGATTTCCACATATTGCATTTCTTCGCCATAAATCTGATAGTCAATTTCGTGTGATGTCATTTTGTATAGTTTTTTGATTTGATTATTTAATAGGTAGGATTTGCCGTAAAAATGTTACAATTGATTCGTCAAAATTAAAGGTATAAAAAAAGGAGCAAATCAACTTGCTCCTTTTAAATTGTAACTAAAAATTATTTAATACTGATGGCAAAACCACCGCCCGGCGCTATTGGCTGCTTCAGTTTGGTCTTTGAGTTTACCTTAACGGTTCGTATGCTATAGCTTTGCGGATTTTTGTCATAGCTTGCCTCTTTTCCGTCGGCATAGATAATAGCCGTAAATGTTTTTCCTTTTGGAAGGTAGTCGAAAGTAACTTCGGCTGTTCTTGGATTTTCATCCGAAATACCGCCTACAAACCATTCATTTTTTCCTTTTGCCTTACGTGCAATTGTAATATAATCTCCAGGTTCGGCTTCTAATATATAGGTGTCATCCCAGTCTACAGCCACATCCTTGATAAACTGGAAAGCATCAAGGAATTTGTTATAGGTTTCAGGAAGGTCGGCAGCCATTTGTAACGGACTGTACATCGTAACATACAATGCCAGTTGTTTTGCCAAAGTTGTATGTACAAAAGAATTGTTTTCCGGATTATAAGCACTGATTTTAGTTTGGAAAATGCCCGGTGTATAATCCATAGGTCCACCCATTAATCGTGTAAATGGCAGGATAGTAGTATGGTCAGGATTATTTCCTCCAAATGATTCGTATTCGGTTCCTCTTGCAGATTCATTACCGATTAAGTTTGGATAAGTTCGGCTTAATCCGGTTGGTCGTACCGCTTCGTGGGCATTTACCATAATTTTATATTCGGCAGCTTTTTTGATGGCATAAAGGTAGTGGTCAATCATGGTTTGGCTGTAATGGAATTCTCCTCTTGGGATAATGTCACCTACATAGCCGCTTTTAACAGAGTTATAGCCATTATCAACCATAAACTGGTAGGCTTTGTCCATATGACGTTCATAATTTGTGACAGAGCCAGATGTTTCATGGTGCATCATCATTTTGACACCTTTTGATGCGGCATAACGGTGAAGTTCCTTTACGTCAAAATCAGGATAAGGTGTCACGAAATCAAAAACATAATCTTTGGATTTTCCAAACCAGTCTTCCCAGCCTTCGTTCCAGCCTTCCACAAGCACGGCATCAAAACCATGCTTGGAAGCAAAATCAATATATTCTTTTACATGGGCTGTGTTGGCAGCATGCTTCCCGTTAGGTTTGGTTTTGGAATAATCGGTTACACCTAATTGTACACTTTCCAAATCAGTATAGGCCCAGGAACTTTTTCCTGTAATCATTTCCCACCAAACGCCTACATATTTCACAGGTTTTATCCAGGAAACATCCTTATATTTTGTAGGTTCGTTCAGGTTAAGGATTAATTTTGATGCGAGTATGTCGGCTGCTTTGTCACTTACCACAATAGTTCTCCATGGCGATTGTGTTGGTGCCTGAAGATAACCTTTGTCTCCAATAGCATCGGGTGTCAGCCACGATTCCAATATCATATTGCTGTCGTCAAGATTAAGCGACATACAGGAGTAATCGACCAATGCTGCTTCGTGGATATTGATATACAATCCGTCCTTGCTTTTCATCATCAATGGCGTTTGCAATCCGGTAGGGGAGAAAGTCGTTTGTGAAGCATTTGGTGTTACAGCTGCCTTCATCTTTCCCCTCACTTCGGAAAGATTTGAAGTTACCGTGCTGTATTCCTGCGTATCATAGTCGCCCGGAAGCCAAAAAGCTTTATGGTCTCCGGCCAGAGCAAACTGTGTTTTCTCTTCTTTGATAACAAAATGGTTTAGGTTTTTCTGTTCCGGAAATTCATATCGGAATCCGAGTCCGTCATTGAACAGACGAAAGCGAATTTTGATAAAGCGTCCGTTTGCAGCTTTCTGGCTCAATGTAACCAAAAGCTCATTATAGTGGTTACGGATGTTTTTTTGTTCCCCAAGAACCGGACTCCATGTTTCATCAAAAGTGTTCTTTTCCGTTTTGTCAATCTGGAAACCATCCAGAAATGAAGTGCCGTTTTTCAGTTCAAGACCTAATTTGCTGGTCTTGATAACTGCTTTTTTCTTGTAAGTCAGTTCATAAGTAGGTTCTCCTTTAGAGGAAAGGCCAAATTTTAATTCAAGATTTTGGTCGGGCGACGCAATCTGTTGGGCATTTATGACACAACATGCCATAAGGAGAAAGGCAGACAGTAGTCTTTTCATAAGATTTTAGTTTGTTAATAATAGTAAATTCTCAAGTCTCTAAAAGCGTTCTTCAAAACTTCCTCACTAAGTATATGATAAACCGAGAGCCTATAGGATAGTATGTTCCTGCCAAAAATACTATAATTTCAAATAAATTGGGGCGTAATAGTGCTGAGTAGCTTATTTTTATCAATCTTGTTCTAAAAGCCGTAAAAAAATGGGCAAAAAGCATTTTTCTAAAATTGTTTTAACAAATACTTAGTGAAGAACTCAAAATAAATCTATAATTTTGAACTTACTTTTTCTGTAGAAATGAGAAAACTGTATTTTATGCTGCTTATTATATTCGGAATCTTCATGATGCCCGAGTCTTCGTACGCCTGCAACAAATCTTCTCAGAAAAAAAACTGCAGTAAGGAAATAACTGCTCACAAAAAACAGAAAGAGAACTGTTGTGATAAGAACAGCACTTCTCATAATTGTAAAGGAAAGTGTAAACATGCTTCCTGTATATGTCCGGTTTCCTGTGTAAATGCAGCTGCTTTTTTTATACTTCCGGAATTTAACAGCAATTTATTTGCCTTAACAGAAAAAAGATTGGGATTTTACCATACAGAAGCAGGCTTTGCTTCGGGTTTTCATTCCATCTGGCAACCTCCCAAAATAAGCTAATATCCTTTTGAGACAGCCATAAGTCTGTCTAATCGATAACAATAAGCTTAGTAGTATACCTAAAAAATTAATCTAATGAAATCATTATCTAAAATAATGGCAACATTTGCCATGATATCTGTATTTACTGTCTGTGAGGCACAAATCAAAAACGAGAAAAAAGAAAACGTAAAAATCTATGGTAATTGCAATATGTGCAAAAGCACTATTGAAAAAGCCGGAAATATCAATAAAATAGCCAAAGTGGAATGGAATAAAGATACCAAGATGGCTGCTATTGCCTATGACCAGAAGGCTACTAATCTGGATGCTGTTTTAAAACGCATTGCCCTTGCAGGATATGACAGTGACTCATTCCGAGCTCCCGATGATGTTTATGCAAAACTTCCGGAATGCTGTCAATATGAACGTGCCATAAAGACGAGTGCTAAAACAGAAATGGCACATACCGGACATTCAGGACATGATATGAAGGCAACTGAACAGAAGAACCAGAGTCAGCTGAAAGCTGTTTTCGATAATTATTTTGATGTTAAGGATGCTTTGGTAAAAACGGATGGGAAATTAGCTTCTGAAAAAGCCAAAGGTTTGGTTAAAGCCGTAACTGCAGTAAAGATGAATGAGTTGAATACTGAGGAGCATAATGTCTGGATGAAAGTTCTGAATAACCTGAAAGAGGATGCAGAGCATATTGTAGAAACTACGGATGCAAAACACCAGAGAGACCACTTTATTACCTTGTCAAAAAGCGTGTATGAATTGCTTAAGGTTTCAAAATATGAGGTCCCGGTTTATTATCAATTTTGTCCTATGGCGAATGATGGCAAAGGTGCCAATTGGCTAAGCAAGGAAAACGCAGTTAAGAATCCTTATTATGGTTCGCAGATGCTGACTTGTGGCAAGACAGTTGAAACGATAAAGTAAAAAGTGAAATAATGGATATAAAGAACTATAATCCAGCCAAATTGCTACTGCTGTTAGTTATGCTGACAGCAGGCAGTTTGCATGCACAAAAAGTAGTCCGTTATGACCTTTATGTAAAAGATACTCTGGTAAATTACGCAGGTAAAGAAAAAAGAGCAATTGCTGTCAACGGACAGATTCCGATGCCAACACTTACGTTTACTGAAGGCGATATAGCTGAAATTGTAGTACATAATCAATTAAAAGAAAGTACATCACTGCATTGGCATGGCGTGTTTTTGCCAAACAAAGAAGATGGAGTTCCTTATCTTACGCAGGAGCCTATAGCTCCCGGTGCTGTATATACTTATCGTTTTCCAATCATTCAGAATGGTACGCACTGGTATCATTCACATTCCGGTTTGCAGGAACAGATTGGAATGTATGGTAATTTTGTGATGAAAAAACGGGAAGACGATAAAACGTTTCGGAAAGGAATAGACGACCTGCCAACGGTTCCTATAATTTTAAGTGAATGGACCAATCTCAATCCGGATAATATTGACAGGATGCTTCATAATGCCAATGATTGGGCTGCGATAAAAAAAGGAGCAACACAATCGTATGTTGAAGCCATAAGAGAAGGCCATTTCAAAACCAAGCTTAAAAACGAATGGAAACGCATGCTTGCCATGGATGTAAGCGACGTTTATTATGATAAGATATTAATCAATGGAGCCAATTCTACCGATTTAAAAAGTTTTGATGGCAAAAAACTAAAAGCAGGCGATAAGGTAAGACTTCGCATTTCAAACGGCGGCGCCTCATCCTATTTCTGGCTTCGCTATGCGGGAGGTAAGATGACTGTAGTGGCCAGTGACGGTAATGATGTTGAACCAATAGAAGTGGATAGATTGATAATTGCAGTATCAGAAACGTATGATGTGGTGGTTACCATACCGGAGGAAGGACTTTCTTATGAGTTTTTAGCCACTACAGAAGACAGGACGCAGTCGGCAAGCTATTTTATTGGGAATGGTGTCAAACAGCTTATTTCTCCGCTTCCCCGGTTAAAATATTTTGAGGGAATGAAGATGATGAACGATATGATGAAAATGAACGGCGATTTGGATGATATGGGAATGAACATGAGCCTGAATCAGATGGATATGAATGTAGTGATGTATCCGGAAATTACAGGTGATGCCAAACAAAAGGATACCAAACAAAAAACCGACCACAGTCAGCATGGAATGAACATGGATAATGACCCGAATCGTTATAATGCGAATGCTTTAGCGGATATCGTGACTCTGAATTATGCTATGCTGAAATCGCCTTACAATACGGTTCTGCCAAAAGAAGCCCCGGTAAAGGAATTAAAATTTACCCTTACCGGAAATATGAACCGTTATGTGTGGAGCATGGACAATAAAATTCTTTCGGAAACCGACAAGATTCCAGTTAAAAAGGGAGAAGTATTGCGCATCACTATCTACAATAATTCCATGATGCGCCACCCAATGCACCTGCATGGCTTTGATTTCAGAATAATTAATGGAAAAGGAGAAAACGCACCGCTTAAGAATGTAATGGATATTATGCCGATGGAAACCAATACTATTGAATTTTTAGCCAATGAAGAAGGTGATTGGTTTTTTCACTGCCATATTTTGTACCATATGATGGCTGGGATGAATCGTGTTTTTGCTGTTGGCGATTATGAAAATCCGTATCTTCCAGATAAGGCAAAAGCCTATAAGATGCTGCAAAGAGAAAGTAATATGCCGCATTTTATGGCCCAGAATGATTTTGCAACAAATGGTAATGATGGGGAAGCTATGCTTCAGAACGCGAGATGGTCATTAGGAACGGAGTGGCGATTGGGTTACAACGATATGCATGGGTATGAGGTAGAAACCCATTTGGGCCGCTTTATTGGAAAAATGCAATGGTTTATGCCTTTTATCGGTTTTGACTGGCGTTACAGAAGAATGGGTGAGGATGAACACGAAAAGAACATATTCGGGCAAAAAAACAAGAAAGATAGCCGAAGTGCGGTGAGTTTAGGATTTGTATACACACTGCCAATGCTCGTGAACTTTCAGGCAGAAGTTTATCATGATGGGATTGCCCGATTGCAGTTAATGCGGGAAGATATTCCTATTTCCAAAAGATTGCGTGCCGGTTTTATGGCCAATACCGATTTGGAATATATGGTCGACCTGCGATATGTACTCAATAAAAATATGGGTATACGTACACATTATGACAGTGATATGGGTTTTGGCGTAGGCTTAGTGCTTAATTATTGATAAATCCAAAATAAAAGGCCTCCAAAATTTTGGAGGCCTTTTTTCTTTATTGCTTATTTTTTCTTAAGCACGAATACTTCTTCAATCTTTTTGCGGTCTTTTTCACTAAGTTTTGCTGTTTTTTTCAGCTTATCAGTGAATTCTGCTACTTCTTCAACAGTGGCCGGACAGCCTAAGTTTTCGCCTTTGGCATTAAAAGAATCGGCTAACAGTTTACCATTAGCATCATAAATCTGCCAGAAAGGAATACCGCTATTGTCTGCTTTGGATTTCTTCAGGATATCATCGGCGCCTGGATTTTCAAGATGTTTTTTGTCTTTGGATTCCTGCACTACCAGAAACGTAGTTACATAGTTTTTGTCAAAAAATGGCTTGACGGTTTCAGTTTCCATATTATTTTCCATCTTCTTGCACCATTTGCACCAAGAAGCATGATACATGACGAAAACATTTTTCTTTTCTTTTTTTGCCTGGGTAAATGCTTTTTCAAGGATTTTATCGGCACTTTCCTGTGCGGACGCTTGAGTTATTGCACCAATAAAAAGCAAACAGAGAAACAGTGATTTTAGTTTCATTGGGTTGAATTATTTTTAAGAGTTAGCGAAAGTTTATACGTAACAAACTTAACGATTCGCTTCCATATTTCCATGTGTGATAATAGTAAATAATTTCTAAATAAATTAGCTGAACAAAAAGTTAAAAACTTTCGGGAGATGTTAAGGATGTCTAACTTTGTGTTTATACAAATCTGAAAAAAAGACACCGAAAATGGAACAATTACAAGGAAGAAAAGCATTAATAACCGGAGGAAGCCGCGGATTAGGAAAAGCTACGGCTTTAGCTCTTGCAGCCGAAGGTGTTGACATTGCTATTACAGGTAGAAATGAAGAAGCTTTGCTGGAAACTATAGCAGAATTGCAGGCTTATGGTGTAAAGGCAATCTATTCTGTTTTTGATGTAGCCGATTTTGAAGCTGCCAAAAAAGGAATCGCCTATATCCATGAAGCATTTGGTGCTATTGATATACTTATCAATAATGCAGGAACAGCTTCTTTTGGAAGTTTTTTGGAAATGGAACCGGAAAGATGGCAGGAAATCCTAAACGTCAATGTTATGGGTATCTATAATGTGACGCATCAGGTACTTCCGGGAATGATTGCCAGAAATACGGGTGATATTATTAATGTTTCTTCTACGGCCGGACTTCGAGGCAATGCAAATACAACCGCCTATACGGCATCAAAATTTGCTGTTGCCGGGTTTTCGGAAGCATTGATGATGGAAGTAAGAAAGCACAATATCAGGGTTTCAGCCTTAATGCCGAGTACGATTGCTTCTGAAATGTCACTTTCATTGAATCTTACAGATGGTAATCCTGAAAGGGTGCTGCAACCGGAAGATTTTGCTGAATTGGTTGTTGCCCAATTAAAACTGAATAGGAGAGCGTTGCTCAAGTCTGCTTCGCTTTGGTCTACAAATCCTTAAAATAAAATCCCCTCAATTGAGGGGATTTGTTATTTCTATAAATAGCCTAACAGCCAATAGAGTATAAAAAATAAAATGATGGTTCCAAGGCATCCGCCTCCAAGTTTCTTCGCTCCCCATCCTGCGAGTAGTGTTTTGAAGAATCCGTTCATAGCTTTTGATTTTTATGGTTTACTTAAAGTTAGCTATTTCTTTTCGGGTTCGGTTCAATTTTAAGACAGAATTATTAATATTTTCCGCTAAGTAATTCACCACCAATTGGCACTTTTGTGTCCAATCCCAGCTTTTTCATCATTTCATAAGTTGTACAGATGGCGGCTGTTGTAACTGGAATTCCTATTTCTTTTTCAATCAGGTCTACAGCTTCCAGGGACGGCATTTGTACGCAGGCAGAAGCGACAAGTACATCAACATCTTTTAGATTGAGTCGTTTGTAGATATCTAAAAGATTCATAGGATTTTGTGCCGCTACTTCTAAATTGTCAGGTATTTCCAAAGCTATAGAATCAACAACTTCAAATCCCTGATGCTCGATATAATCTACAACCAACTGCGTTAGCGGTTTCATGTAAGGTGTAATGACGGCTACTTTTTTCGCTCCCAAAACTTTCAATCCGTTGATTAATGCACCGGCACTGGTCACGATTGGAGTAGGGAAGCCGTTCTTTACGGTTTCTTCATGCAGATTTGTCTCGGAAACGCAGTGATAGCCACGTCCCATACTCATAATGGCAACAAGGCAAGCATAACCCATCACGTCTACTTGAGCATCAGAAAGTTCCTGAGCACATTTCAAACTCATTGCGTCCATAGCTTCCAATTCTTCTTTGGTTACTTTTTTCATCCGCATCCTGCTGGAATGGAAAGTGAATCTTTCCGGTGCAATAGTTTCTCTGGAACGGAAGAGGGCCGGTATCTCGGTTTCCATCGTTGTATTGGATGAAGGAACTATCTGGCCTATTTTATATTTTTTCATTTTATTAAGTTATAAAGTCTAAAATTGTAAAGTCGAAAGTCGAAAGTCAAACGTTGAAGTCAAAAGTCTTAAATTTTAAATCAAAAATTATTGAATTTTCTTAATCGTATTCACTAACGTTCCAATTCCTTCAATGGTAGCTTCAACGACATCTCCATCCCACATCCATTCTTGCGGGTTTCTTCCGGCGCCTACACCTGCAGGTGTCCCCGTCGCAATGATATCGCCTGCTTCGAGTGTGAAAACAGTACTTAGGTCTTCAATAAGGTCAGGAATTCTGAAAAGCATGTATTTTGTGTTTGAATTTTGCTTTTCAACACCGTTAACTGTCAGCGATAAATTAAGGTTGTGTGGGTCTTCGATTTCATCTTTGGTAACCAGAACAGGTCCCATTGGTGCGAAAGTATCCTGTCCTTTTGAAACAATCCATTGTCCTGCACGACGGCAATCCCTGGCGCTGATATCATTGATAACGGTGTAGCCAAAAACATAATCCATAGCATTTTCTTTAGCAATGTATTTTCCTTTTTTGCTGATTATTACTGCCAATTCAACTTCCCAATCCAGTTGTTGCGTCAGTTTTGTGTTGTGAAGGATAGCTTCATCGGTACCAATCACTGCAGTTGGTGGTTTTGAGAAGATAACCGGCTGTTGCGGTAAATCTTTTGACGTATCTAGTGTTCTGGCTGATTCTGCTACATGTTCCGTATAATTCAGTCCAATACCGATAATATTTTTTCTTGGCTTGGTAATTGGAGCCAAAAGCTTTATTTCGTTTAAAGGAAGTGAAGCTGCGGCGATGGCACTTTCTGAAGAGGTTTTCAGGATTTCAGCAATTCTGTTAACTTCTTCCAATCCAAGGTCAATGAGTTCCAACATGGTTTTTGGAAATTCTTCATTGTGTTTGTGTGCAAACGCTTCCAGGTCAAGAACTGTGTCATTGTTGAAAATTCCAAGCTTTGGTTCTGAATTTTTATGCGTGAAAGTAACTAATTTCATTTTTTCGTTATAAGTATGGTTTTTATGGTTGTATTTACTTTTCTCTTTTTTGACTTTTAGCTATTAACTATCTGAAATCCTCCGTTTTCTTCATAGGCTCTTTCCTGATATAGCCCTAAAGATTCAATAACCGGAAGGTCGTTAAAAGAGAACAGGCAGGCGTCTTCTGTTTCTGAAAGATTTACGTGTTCATGTACGGCCCACGAAGGAACACAAAAAATATCTCTTTCTTTCCAGTCATAACGTTTTCCGTTAATGACAGAATAGCCTTTGCCCTTGGCACATTGATAGACAAATGAACCGGTGTGTTGGTGTGCTTTTGTATGTTCACCAGCTCTTAGTAATTGCATGGATGCTCCCATGGTCTGCATGACATGGCCTCCGGTAACAGGATTGGAATAATGCATCAATATGCCATCATAAGGTGAGCCATCGTTTACCTTCGCAGCTTCTAATAAGGAAGGATAAACATTTTTCCAGGAATATTTGAATAGAGGAGAATAGGGTTTATCCCATACCTTGTCAGCGGGTAATAATCCTGAACCTCCATAAGTTAGAGGTGAAAAATTAACCGGATACTTTAATTCCTGTTTTCCATCATAAACAGCATAGTCATTAGCTTCCAGCGCATTTACCAAAGGAATATCCAGACCGTCCTGCCAGATACAGGTTTTTCCGCCTTCTGCAACACCATGTTCATGCCATGTGCTGTTGGGTGTAATTACAAAATCATTGACTTCAAATGTAATCTTATTGCCATCAACCACCGTATAGCCACCTTCACCTTCCATAATAAAACGTAGGGCAGAAGCTTTATGACGATGTGCCGATGTGCTTTCTCCTGGACGGGTAACCTGTATTCCGGTATACAACCAGCCAACGGCAGCGCTTACATCCTTTCGCTTGTCATTTACAAGATAAACCACACGGCGCCCGGCTTGTTCCGGAGTCACCAATTCTGATGATTTAAGTACCAGTTCTCTCAGGTTTTCATATTTCCAGAGCATAGGAACTGAGGAAGTTCGCGGCTCCCAAGGTTCAATATCATTAGCGACGGTCCATAAGGCGCCGGCTCCTAGGGTTTTTAATTCTTTATAATAGGCCTCAAGTTCGGGTGTATCCTTAACCCGGGCTCTTCCAATTACGTCGTCGTTGAATTTTGATTCCATATTTTTATTTTTTTGTCTTCTTTTTTCAACCCTGCCAGAGTTCAAAACTTTGGCAGGGTTATAGAAGAAATTTTTATTCTATTATCAAACCATCAATATCAAACAAATCTTGATTTTGATTATGATACGCTATAAAATTATCTAAATTATAAAAGGCATCAATAACTTCTTTTCTTTTTATTTTGGTTGGTTTCTCAGAAATAATACTTCCGTATGAGGACCATGGATAATCGTTTATATTTTTGCAAAAACCATGATGTACAGGGTTGTTGTGAATGTAATAGATCAGTTTCTGAAAATAATTGTCTGATGTTATCAATTTCCTGTGAAACGGTTTTTCAAATAAGCTTCCCGTTCTTTTAAAACGTTTGTTTATTGCCTGTGTATATGCATTAAACAGATGCGAGAACTGTTTAGATGCGCTTATTATTCTTGGTTTTTCAACGGTTGAATATTTTAGCTTGCGATTATCAATCTCATTTTGTGGTTTTATATAAACCAAAAGATGGAAATGATTTTTTAGCAGGCACCAGGCATAGGTTTCAGCTACAGGCTCTATATATTTTTCATATAGTCTTAGGAAATGATAATAACAATCAGCATCATAAAACAGATTGATACCATTATTTCCACGATTAAAAATGTGATAGAACTTTTCATGTTCTAATGGCTGTATTTTCATGTTGTATGGCGTTTATTTTTTTTCTTCAACCCTGGCAGGGTTTAAAACCCTGCCAGGGTAAGGAGTTCGTTAGAAAATTTTACTTTTTAGAAAACTCTTCATGGTTATCTATAAAGGTAATCTTTCTTGTTGGAGCAACATTTACTCTAAGGTCAAAAATATCGAAACGGTTGTAATGTCCCAATATGTCGTGCATTTGTTTTGGCTGGATGCATTTGGATAGGTCAATATCAGCGTATACGATTCCCTCTTCATCGATTAGCGGTTCTCCAACAACAGCACCATTAGGGCCTATTATGCCAGAGAAGGCAGAGTTTTTTCTGGTAAGCAATTCCTGAACATTGGGTACATCTTCTTTCAAGGCATCCATTATTTCCTGAGAAATTGTAGAACAGGAAACAATCGTAAATAATTTTCCTTCAAAGGAGTGGGCGGCAGCACGTATCTTTATTGCTTCGGCCATATTATAATCGGGTGGAGCAACAGGAAGTGAAATGTAATTGGCTATGTGAATCAATTCGCCTTGCGAAAGTAAAGTAAATCGAGCCAAAGTATTGGTGTTTTCTCCACAGGCCAATGTCCCGATTGGACCTATTTCAGTAGGATATACTTTTAAAGAAGAACCATCACCGCTTGTCCATGTAAGTTTTTCAGCCCAGGTAGGTACGAGTTTACGGTGTCTCCCAATAAGTATTCCGTTATTGTCTATAATCAGGTTGGTGTTATAAATTTCTCCGTAGCTGTTTCCTCTTTCGTTGATTCCAATTACAACATGCACGTTGTGTTCTTTGGCAGCCTGACATAGCTGTTGTACTTCGGGGCCATCTGTTGTTATGGAACATTTGTATAAAACTTCATACCACTTACTACCTTGTACAGGAGTCATAATCCAATTCCAATACGGATAGCCGGCAATAAAAACTTCAGGAAAAGCAACAAGAGAGGCTCCCTTTCCTGCAGCTTCCTTAATGAATGCTATGGCTTTATCTGTCGTGGCCTGTGCATTTAGGAATACTGGGGCGGTTTGTACTGCAGCGGCTTTAAATTTTGGAAATTCCATTTTATTGATGAATTTATGATTTATGATTTATGATTTATGATTTATGATTTATGATTTTGGCTTAAATAGTCTATTATCTATTTTCTGATTTCTGATTTTGAATCTTAGCGTTCAGACAAAAAAGGAGTTATTTTTTGTTTCATGTCTTCAGTAAAAGGTTCAGATTTGATGTTTTCCCTATTGGTACTAATAGCTACATTCACGAGTGTAACTTCGCCTTCAAGACAGGTTTTTCCCTGTTGGTCTTCAAAACGGAATCCGCAAAGCATTGAAGCACTGCCCAGATTTTTTACCCATAGATATTTGGTCAAAATTTCTCCCAATCGGGCTGCTTTCCTGAATTGTACTTTTAAATCGACTGTTGGAATACCATTGGTTTCGTGTATGGTAGCAAACGGACGTTCCAAAGCTTCTTCAAACCAATCTTCGACTAAGGCGTTCAGCATTTCGAGAAAACGAGGATAAAAGACTATTCCTGCATAATCAACATGCTGAAAACGTATTTTTTCCTCTTTAATGAAATAATTGTTCATAATTAAAATGGCTTTAAGGTATTTTTAAAAGCTTGCGGCAGCCGCTTTTTTCCAGAAAGAACGGAAATTTTCCGGTACCGTATTTTCATTTAACAGACAGCCATTTTCCAGTTCCGGATAGGTTTCTGCAAATGTCTGAATTTTGGTTCTGTCAACTCTCATACTGACTACATGTCGGTCAACTTCATCCGGATGGCAGATTCCTGCAGAAGCCATGAGTTCCATAGCGCTTTTAACCGTTTCATGCTGAAAACGAGCTACTCGAATACTCTTTTCTTCGGGTACCAATCCTTTAACGAGTCTCGGGTCTTGAGTAGCGACTCCGGTAGGACAGGTATTAGCGTGGCATTCCAAAGCCTGAATACAGCCTAAGGCGAACATCATTCCTCTGGCTGAGTTGCAAAGGTCTGCACCTGTTGCTAATGTCTTGATGATGTCAAAACCTGTAATAATCTTACCGCTGCATATGATTTTAATTTGGTTTTTAATACCGAATCCAACGAGACAATCATATACAAAGGCCAATGCGTCTCTTAAAGGCATACCTACGTGGTCAGAGTATTCCTGCGGAGCAGCACCGGTACCACCTTCGCCGCCATCAACTGTAATAAAATCAAAATAAGTTTCCGTTTCTACCATGGCTTTACAGATAGCGATAAATTCTGATTTGTTTCCAATACAGATTTTCATGCCAATTGGCTTTCCGCCAGAACCTTTTCGCAGTAGTTTGATGAAATCCATCAATTCCAAAGGTGTTGAAAAAGCAGAGTGAGTAGGAGGCGAAATGATGTCTTTTCCTTTGCTTACCAAACGTATGGCCGCAATTTCATCGGTTACTTTTTCTTTTGGCAATATCCCTCCATGTCCCGGTTTGGCACCTTGAGAGAATTTAATTTCAATCATTTTCACATTATCAAGAACGGCTCTTTTGGCATATTGTTCGTAAGAGAAATTACCATCATCGTCACGGCAACTGAAATAACCTGTCCCGATATTCCAAACTACATCGCCACCTTCCAAATGATATGGAGAAAGGCCACCTTCACCAGTGTTATGATAAAATCCACCTTGTTTGGCACCGGCATTAAGTGCCTGTATCGCGTTACGGCTTAGGGAGCCAAAACTCATGGCGCTGATATTGTATAAACTGGCATCGTAAGGCTTTTCACATTGTGAAGACCCGATTCTGATTCTTGGATTACTATCGACCTTTGAGAAAGGAATGGCCTTGATGCTATGGTTAATCCATTGGTAACCTACTTCGTAGATATCTAACTGGGTACCAAAAGGGTTGGAGTCTGTCTCTTTTTTGCTTCGCTGGTAAACAAGGCTTCTTTCCAAACGGTTAAATGGCTTTCCGTCCAGGTCCTTTTCAATAAAGTATTGGCGAACACCCGGACCCAGAGATTCCAGAAGATAACGCATTCTTCCAACAAGTGGAAAGTTTCTGCGGATTGTTTTTTTAGACTGGAACATGTCATACAATCCCATGATAATCAAAGGGATGAATATTAGTAATAGGAAGCTGGCTTTCCAGTTGATATAGGTCATTATACCGATAATGGCCAATACCGTGATGCTTAATACTACAAATGCTTTTCTCATTAGTTTTGTTTGTTTTTAAAAGAAATTATCAAGGATAATATTAGTGAATTTTCCTCAATTTCCCTTGCCAAAAGCCTTTAATTTGTATCGTTGGATTTTTCCCGTTTCTGTCTTTGGGAGCTGTTCCAGAAAACGGATTTCTCTTGGGTATTTATAAGGTGCGGCATTTTCTTTAAACCAGTCCTGTAAGTTCCTGACATACTCGTCGCAAGCCTTGGATTTATCGGCTAAAACAACATAGGCACATACCAGCATACCGCGGTTTTCATCAGGCAGCCCTACTACTGCACATTCTGATATATCCTCATGTTTCAGCAATACACTTTCAACTTCTATAGCCGCAATGTTGTAACCGGAAGAAATAATCATGTCATCGCCTCGGGCTACAAACCAATAGTAACCATCTTCGTCTTTACGGAAAATGTCACCGGTAAGGTTCCAGCCATCCTGTACGTATTCTTTTTGCTTGTCGGTACGGTTCAGGTATTTGCATCCGGTAATTCCTCTTACGGCTAATCTTCCCGGTTCATTGACATCCAATTCATTGCCCTTACGGTCTACGATACGGGCTTCATAACCTCGTATTGGCAATCCGGTAGCACCTTTTTTCATATTCTCTTCGTTAGAAGAAATGAAAATGTGCAGCATTTCTGTTGCCCCAATGCCGTCAATAATTTTCAGGCCGGTGGCTTCATACCAATCTTCCCAGACTTTTTCAGGCAAAGTTTCGCCTGCTGATACACATTTGCGTAGTGATGAAATATCGTAGTCTTTGACTTTAGTGGCCAATACTCTCCAGGCTGTTGGGGCCGTGAATACAATAGAAATCTTATGGTTTTGTATGGCTTCCAGTAATAGTTCCGGACTCGGTTTTTCAATCAGGAATGTGGATGCTCCGAAATAAAATGGGAAAAGAACAAGTCCTCCCAAACCAAAAGTAAACCCCAAAGGCGGACTACCGGTAAAAATATCTTCCGGAACGGGTTGTAAGGAATATTTAGGAAAAGCTTCGCAGATGAGAAGTATGTCTTTGTGATAATGCGAGGTCATTTTCGGGTTTCCGGTAGTGCCGGATGTAAAACCAATTAGGGCAACCGAATCTGCTTTTGTTGGGAAATTCTCAAATTCCTTAGGTTTGTTATGCATTAGTGTTTCCAGCTTTGACAGGCTTTGTTCTGTGCCGTCAAACGTGATGACCTGTTTGAGAAAAGTAGATTTTACTGAAGCTAATGCTTCTTCCAAACGATAATCGCAAAAGGCATGTGATATTTCGGCACTGTCAATCATGACTTCAAGTTCTTTTTCACGCAGCAAAGGCATTGTTGCGACCACGATACCGCCAGCCTTGAGCACGGCAAACCAGCAAGCCACAAACATTGGATTGTTGGCAGAACGTATCAGTACACGATTGCCTGAAACCAAACCCAAATCGTCAACCAGCACATGTGCAATCTGGTTCGCTTTTTCATATAAATCCTGATATGTCCAGTTTTTTTCAAAAGTGCGCATGGCAATATGATGGCCACGACCTTCTCTGACATGCGAATCCAATAATCTATCTACGCAGTTAAGTGCTTCCGGAAGCTGAAAATCCGGATGATTGTAAATATAATCCGGTTGCAGTTTTTGTGATGGCAGGTGCTTTTGTGCGAAATTATCTTGAAACATTTTTAATTACAATTTTCAAATTATCAACTATAAACTATCAACTATTTTTTATGGCTTTCCGGTTTTAACGCTTTCTTCATTCCTTCCACAGCTTTTCTTTCACTTAATTTATAAGGATAAAGATGTGAGATTCCCGCTTCATAGGCCTTGGGAATATCTCCGGCAGGATATTGTTCATAGGCCTGGGCGTTCCTTATAAAACCTGGGTCGAGTAGGAGTGGTCTTCCCAAAGCAACCAAATCAGCCCTTCTGTTGAGTATGATGGTATTAATTTGGTCGATATCCTGTATGGTTCCGGCAGTAATTACCGGAATTCCTGTAGAGTTTCTCACAGCGTCAGAAAATGGGGTCTGGTACATTCTTCCATAGGCGGGTTTTTGATGACTCACGGTATATCCCGAGGACACGTCAATACAATCGGCCCCGGCTTGTTGAAATGCTTTTGCTATTTCCAATACGTCTTCCGGTGTAATACCGCCATTAGCCCAGTCGATAGCTGAAATCCTTACAGAAATAGGACGGTTTTTATCAAAGTATTCTCTTACAGCTTTGAATACTTCTAATGGAAATTTTAACCTATTGGTTACGGTTCCGCCATATTCATCTTTGCGGTTATTGGTTAGCGGTGAGAGAAATGAGGCTAACAGGTAGCCATGGTTGGCCTGTAATTCTATCATATCAAATCCGGCCAGTTCTGCATTTTTTGCTGCATTGCGGAACTGCGTAATGACATTTTCCATATCCTGCCTGTCCATTTCTTTTGGCACCGGCATCTTACTGTTGTAAGGTATAGCAGAAGGAGCGAGGAGTTTCCATGGAGTTTCAATTGGTTCATCATGACCTTCCCACGGGCGTTTTACAGCACCTCTTCGACCAGAGTGACCGAGTTGTATTCCTATTTTACTTTTGCTGTTCTGATGAATAAAATCAGTTATTTTTTTCCAGCTATCTATTTGTTGTTGAGAACTTATAAGCGGACAACCTAAAGTAATTTTTCCTTCTTCACTTACAGCAACGGATTCTGTTAGAATAAGTCCCACACCACCTGTCGCACGGCTGCCATAATGCACCAGATGCCAGTCAGAAACCAATCCGTCCTTGGCAGCATATTGTTCCATAGGAGCCATGACTATTCTGTTTTGCAGTTGCATTTGGCGAAGTTGATACGGAGTAAATGCCGGTGGTGTTTTAGTTTCAGCATTACCAATAGATTTATTAAAATCTTTTAGAACGGCATCTGTAAAAGAAGCATCTCTTATAGCAAGATTTTCCAGAGTAACTTTCTTAGAACGAGTCATAACACCAAAGGCAAAAGGAAGAAAATCCTGTTGAATATGTCTGTCCATGTCTTCAAACCATTCTAACGATACCTTGGCTGCATGCTGTATCATTTCCACGCGTTTGCGGCGACTTTGTTCGTACATTTGGAAAGCTTGCGGAATATCTTTTGGATGAGCGGTAATGGCATCGGCCAGGGCAATAGCACATTCCATTGCCAATTTGGTTCCTGAACCAATGGAATAGTGGGCTGTAGCTTTGGCATCGCCAAGGAGCACGATATTATCTTTATGCCAGACAGTATTGGTAATAATCGGAAAATTTCTCCAATGTGAACGATTTGAAATCAGCCCATGTCCGTCCAATTCTTCTTTGAAAAGTTCAGTAAGCTTTTGTATGGTGCCTTCTTCATCTTCTGTCACGAAACCTGCTTTTTCCCATGTTTCAGGCGAAGTTTCAAATATCCAGGTACTTTTTCCTTCTTCATACTGATAGGTATGGGCTACAATAGGGCCATGGGGCGTATTACGGAAAAAATAAGTAAAAGCATCTAACGGACGGGTAGAGCCCATCCATACAAATTTATTTTTTTGGAGTGAGGAAGTGGTTCCGAAATCAGTAGCCTGCTTGTCGCGAAATAGGCTGTTAATGCCATCGCTGGCTACAATTACATCAGAGTCTTTAAATGCAGCCAAATCTTCTACTGCATGTTCAAAATGTAAAACAACGCCTTCTTCCCGGCATCTTTGCTGTAAGAGTTGCAATAATGTTTTTCTGGAACAGCCACAGAATCCATTTCCGGTAATACGTACTTTTTGGCCATCACGTGCAATATCCAGATCATCCCAATAGGCAAACCGGCTTCTGATCAGTTCATAAGATTTAGGGTCTCGCGACAGAAATTCACTCAGAGTTTCGTCTGAAAACACCACACCAAAACCAAAAGCATCATCTGCCTTGTTACGTTCATAGACGTCTATTTGAAATTCCGGATTGGCCTTTTTGGCTAGTATAGAAAAGTAGAGTCCTCCGGGACCGCCACCTATTACGGATATTTTCATTTTATGTATATATTTTTAATATCACCCTGCCAGGGTTATAAACCCTGGCAGGGTAGGTTTCGTTTTGTTATTGTCTTTTAATTGCGAATATTTCTCCCAGTTTTGAGTAGTTCGATCCGGCGAGCCTTGCTACAGGTTTGTAGTTTTCCATATTAATCTTATAGTCGTCAAGCAATACCTTTTCGTCAAAATGAAACATTACAACCCTGCCTATAATAACAGTAGCTCCGCCATATTTGTGTCCTTCAAGAGAATAATGGTGTACAAGCCTGCATTCAAAAGAAATAGGACTTTCCTTGACTCTGGGCGGGCTTACTTTAACTGATGGTACAGGAGTAAGGCCGCCCAGTTCAAATTCATCAATATCTGCGTGTACAGTCTGTGCGGTAGTATTCATGGCCTCAACTATATCTTCAGTAACCAGATTTACAACAAATTCTCCGGTAGCTAACGTATTGGCAAGGGTATCTTTTTTCTGCTGGTTGGAGTGGGCCGTTGCAAACATGACATGTGGTGGGTCGTCTCCAACAACATTAAAAAATGAAAAGGGAGCCAGATTATTAATACCATCTTCGCTAATGGTTGAAATCCATCCGATAGGCCTCGGAATAACAGCTCCGCTGATGAGTTTGTAGATGGCTTTTTGATCGAGTTCGTCAGGATTGAATTCCATTTTATTTGCGTTTGTACAAATTAAAGGAAATTTTTAGAATTATTTTTTAGGGTATATATTTTTAAGTGGATAAAATTAGGAATAGTGTAAAAATGAGTAAATAGGAACCTTGTCTTTTAAATGGTACGAAATTTTTAATAAAATATTAACTTTTTTAAGAAAATGAGGAAAACCGTAAGGTGCTGTTTATTATTAGTTGGAACTTTATTGTTATGAAAAAGTCATTTTAGTAATTCCTTAGAAAAGTTAGTTTTTAAGCAAATAAAACAATCGCAGGATATTTAATCTTCAATGTTTGTTGCACTTAATTCTGCCAAACATTTAAACTATAGAAATAATTTAACACCCAATAATTATGAAAACACAATATTTGTTAGGATTGATACTGATTGGTTTACTATTAACGTCCTGCTCTAATATCAGGGAAGTACATTATTTTAAGGATAAGATTACGGAGAAATCTGATGCTCCCACAAAAACCATTGCCAATTATTATAAGGTTGAAATAAGAGGCTATTCCTTTCTTTCCAGTTCCAGATATTTATCAGGTTATTTTGATCAGAGTGCGATAAATCTCTATTTTAATGAATTTACACAGCCGGAAGATGGAAAACTTTTTGGGAATAATCCGCAAGGTGGCCTTACCAATGAAACAGGAAATGAATTGGTACTGATACTTTCAACTAATGCTAAGGCTATTTCAGATCAGATAGGAAATATATCCAAGAACCAGGTCATCTTAAATTCTGCCGCCTCTTTAATTCAGGAAGACAAAATCAAAGAGGCGCAAAAATTAAAAATGAGCCTTAACGAGTTGTCTCTCGAAACGAATAACTTCATTTTTCAGTCAGATAGTTATCTTAAAGGAATATCGACAAAAACTGAGGCGGAAAAGAAACTAGCCATTCGTCAATTCTTACAAATATTACAATCAAACTAATCATGAAATCAGTATTTAAATTGGTAGTAATCTCGTTATTGTTTGCGAGTTGTGCCAGCCGGTTAAAGGTTGTGGTGAAAGTAGCTGATAGAGAACAAGTATTAAAGATGGCTGATGCTTCTTTAAAAGCAGAAGTTCTTCCTTCAGTTATTGCGTTAGAAAATTTTATAGATAGTTGGAATGAGGAAGCTCTTTTAGAAGAGATATATGCTTCAGTAGAGAAAAAATTAGGTGCTTCGCTGAGAGATACAACTAAAATTGAATATAAAGAAGAATTTAGAAAACAGTTTGGCCCTAAAATAATATTAATCAGGGGCTTTATTGATGAAACAAGACGGAAATACGACGCTAATAATGTGAATGATGCTTTTACTGCAATCAACAAAGCTATTTTAGAAATAACGTCTATCCAAAAATTGCTCAAAGAATATAAAGAAGATAAAGACCTTGATCCTAACAGGATGTTAGGTGTTCAGGAAGAAACAGTTACTATGACCGCAAAGACTGCAATTGCTGGAACTGAAAGAACTCGTTTTCCTATTTTAGGAGATCCACTGACATCACAAATTGCAAAAAAAGAAAATGAAATGATATGGAAGAGTGTGTTTAATGAAACAGTTTCCTGGAGTTTTTTAGGTAATTCTGACATTGCCTTTATTCTTCGTTCGAATCCGCCGGAAAAGGAGATAAAAAGTGGTGATTACAATAACAATTTTACGATTAAAGGAGTTAGGATGGATGCTGCTGATGCTACAAATGCATTGATAACAGGATTGACACAGACCATGAATTTCATAGCCAATACGCAAGGGATTTCTATACCTATGCCACAACAGACAGCAAATACAGATCCTGTTCCAGTGCAAAATACTTTAATTATGGGTTTATTTGCTGATACTATGGCATATGAAACGAAAAAAAAGAAATTAGAAGACTATAAAAAAATGTTGATAGAAAAAATAAAAATGGAAGACATAGAATCTAAACAAAATGAAGAATTAAATGATGCCATAAAAAGAATAGAAGATTATTGGACTAGTTTGAAAGTTGAACTCAATAAACCTTAAGTTATGAAAACAAATCAATCATTTTTACTAGAAAAAGACCTAGACCTTGAAAATGAAAATTTCATTGTTAAAAAAGGTACTATATTACATATCGTCAATTTATATGATAAATCAGATAAAAAGTCGCCAACCGTAGTGGGGGTTAAATTTGGAAATATTAATGGCACCTATCATCTTGATGAATCCTTACTTAAAAATTTAATGAAATCGGGAAATATGTCGGCCGTAGCTCGTCGTTTTAATATTGGTGATTGTGTTGTAACACCTGATGGGGAAGGAACGGTTAAGTCACATTTTTTAGACCCGTTGTTAAGCTGGATGTATGGTGTTAATCTTAAAAAAGGAGGTGCTTTTATTTATAGGGAGAATGAATTGGCTAATTGCGCATAAATAGGCCTCAAACAGCTAATTTATGTATTTAAAAAGTAAATGTATTCAAGCCAACTTTTCTAATTTTAGAGATTTACTAAGACGTATTTTAAAGTTTTATGCCTTTTCAACTTTGCTATAAAATAGTTATTCACAAACCCGAAAAGGCATAAAGTTTATAAGGAAATAATTGTAACCCGGTTATTCTTCCGGCAATAGGTTATATTTAAAAATTAAAAGAAAAAAATAGTTTTAAAATGCCAATCTTGTCCTTAACACCTCCAATTGCTCATCCGTAAAATCGATATGGGTTACAAAGCGCACTAAATGTTTGCCAAACGATACACAATACACTTCATTTTGCTTCAATTTTTCTACAAAATCAGTAGAAGTAATATTTTGAGGCAATTGCGCCAGAATAATATTTGTGCTTACAGGATAGACTTTCTCAACCCAGGAATTTGCAGCTAACATTTTCCCTATTTCCTTTGCTCTCCGATGGTCATCTTTTAATAAGGCGATATGATTATCAAGCGCATAAATACCTGCTGCTGCCAATGCCCCGGCTTGTCTCCAGCCACCACCCATGGCTTTTCGATAACGTCTGGCCTGGTCAATAAAAGATTTTTTACCCAATAGCAATGAACCTACAGGACAACCAAGTCCTTTTGAAAGGCATATAGAAATGCTGTCAAAAGTTTTTCCATAGTCTAACGTGGTTTCATTGGTTTCTATCAGGGCATTGAATAGTCTTGCCCCATCCAAATGTAAGATAATGCCATTAGCATGACATACTTCCTTGATTTTTTTGATTTCATTAAAATCATAAATGCTTCCGCCTCCTTTATTTACAGTATTTTCAAGAGATACCATTCGTGTAATGGGTTGGTGTACGTCATTGGCATTATTGATGTTTTCTTCTACCATTTTAGCGGTTATCCTTCCCAGATCACCTTCCAAAGGTCTGACAGAAGAGAATGCGTTCATGGCTATACCGCCACCTTCATACAAATAGATGTGGGAAAGTTTATCGCAAATTACCTCATCGCCTGGGCGCGTATGCACTTTTATTGCCAGTTGGTTGGTCATGGTGCCTGTTGGACAAAATAAAGCGGCTTCCATTCCAAACATCTTTGTGGCTTTTTCTTCTAAGGCATTTACTGACGGGTCTTCTCCATAAACATCATCCCCTAAAGGGGCTTTATTCATAGCTTCTTGCATTTGTGGAGTAGGTAGTGTAAGCGTATCGCTTCTTAAATCGATTTTCATTAGGCTGTTATTAATTACTATTTAAATTGTTTTTATTGGCATGGAACTTATTGTATAACAAATACTAAGACTAATTTGTCATCTTTATAAAAATTGAGTGTCTCTTCTGCAACATCAAATCGTAATGTTGTTTCAGAAAGATAGTGTCGCATTTTTGTTTCAGTAGCTGCAGCATCTTTATCTATGCATGCCATTTTTGTTCCGGCTAAAGCAGAAAAAGTAATTTGGTCTTTCACAGTACTAAAAGTACCAAAGAAATTGTTACAACCACTATTTCCGGTTATTTTTTTGCTTTTTGCATCAAATTGCAGCCCTGCTTTTCCATAGTCCTTTCCAACATTATCCATTTGTATCAGTTTCCATTTTTTACCGTCAATAGCTGCCCATATTTCCTCTTCAGTAGGAATCGTAAAAGCCAGGATAACCTTTTTTGTTTTCGGATCCTTAAAATGTACTGCAGTACCTTGTGTGTGGATTTCAAATTTTTTGTTTTCCATAGCGGTTTTAAATTCCTGTTCCAGTTGCATGCTTTCCTGGTCACAGGCCATTAGAGTACCCATTAAAAGGTTGATTTGTATTTGATTGCCTTTAAGTTGGTATCCGGCATTAAAACGGTTACAGCCGCTTTTGCCATAAATAGCATTTTTTGTCTTGTCAATAGTTAAATATACTTTGCCATTATTAATATTTTTACCATTTATCTGGCTTAAAATCATCTTCTTGCCCAGATAGGTTTCATTTGCAGTTTCGACCTGTTTCTTATAGACCAGTTTTTTTAAACGATAGGTATAGGCAGAAGCATCGGCAGGAATGTTGCCTTGTCTTTTGGTTTTAATTACCTTAAGCTTGTATTCATAACCGGGTTGGTAATCAAAACCTTCTATAGTACTGTAAAAATTACTCCATTCTTTGGCCTTACCTTCTTTTACCTGCATACAATCCATTGGAGCGACACCTTCACAAGGAACGGTGTTTTCTTTTATTTTCATTGTAATGGTTTTTTGTGCAAAGGATAATGCACTGATACTTAAAAAAAGCACTGCAAACTGTAATTTCATTTTTCTCATTTTTATAGGATTTGTTTTTTACCGCAATGACACAAATTATGCCAACTTTATTTTTGATACTTAAAATTTGTTTCTTTTTATTTTTACTGTGTAATAGGGATAGCATAAAAATAATTTTCCCAATAGGTTGAATTATATCTGTAATACCAAACCGGTTTGTTTTCAATCATTAAATAGATGGTGGCTTTTGTACTGGCAGGTACTCTGATTACGGAACTTCCGGTAATATATCCAATTTCATAAGGACTACGACTACTGAGACCATACATTGGACCGCCATAACAGGTATTGTTGCCTGCGGGACCTAAATGGCTGAAGCTGGTTTGTGATATTGATGTACTGCTATTGGTCGATGAAAGGTAGGCTTTTTGCCAAAAAGTAACATTAATGCTTCCTCCGCCTCTTCTTCCTAATTCGACAAATGTAAGACCTGCATTTACTATCCAGTCGCCTTCGGTTAAAGTAATACTAAAGCCGGTATAGAGATAAGGTGTTGCGGCATTGCCATCAGAATACACATTGGTTGCCGTAGCACTACCTCTGATATTTGGCCTCATCACAGGGTGGTCTACCCATTTTCCGTTGCCCGTGGCATCGCTCAATAATACATGATTTGCATCTTGTGTGCCATCAGCAATGGTTAGTGCGCCCGGTGTACTGCTAACTATATGTAATTTAGTACTCGGAGAAACGTTACCAATCCCTACATTACCTGTAGTCTCGTCAATAATAAAATCGTCGGCTTGTTCTGTTGAAGTTGGTGCTGCTCCGGTGTTGTTATGAGCCGCATCAACATGTAGTGCCCCCTGGGGATTTTTAGTATTTATCCCGGTTTGTTGTGCAAAGTTATTAAGGCTAAAGCCTGTAAGCAATGCTATTAAAAAGATGTGCCGTGTACTCATTTCTTTATTTGTTTAGCTGCCTGAATATTTGGCGTAAATAATTATATTGTTTTTAGTATAAACCAAGTTGATTATATTAGTTAATAGGAATAGCATAAAAATAATTTTCCGGAGCATAAGGGTCAAATCTGTAATATCCTATTGGCTGATTTTGTAATCTCAAATTGATAATACTGACTGGTGAACCTGTAACCTGAATAATTGAACTGCCTGTGAGAAAACTCCTTCTGTTGTCTGCAGTATCTGGTGTAAAGGTTGCAGAACCCGTCAGTACACCTACATAGGAGGTATTGGAACCGCCCGGTCCCAAATGACTAAAGTTAGTTTGTGTTATCGCACCTGATAAGGAAGAAGACAAATAAGCATTTTGTATAAATGTTGCACCGCCAAGGCTATCAAAAACCAAACCCACATTGACTATCCATTTTCCGGGTTTTAGCGCAATTCTTAATGTTGAGAAAATAGGAGGATTTGTATCTCCGGTTGGTGTTACCGGCAAACTGATGGTAGGGAAAGTACCCAGTACAGCTGACATTGTAATGGGAGGTGTTACCCAAGTCGCTACACCATTGGCATCGGAAGTAAGTACTTTACCGACACCCTGGGTGCCATCGGTTATAGTAATGGACGGATTAGCCGTTTCGTTGTTAATATGCAGTTTCGTTATTGGCGAAACAGTTCCGATACCTACATTTCCGGTATTATTATAAACAATAAAATCATCGGTTTGTTGCGTTGTAGGCGTTCCTGTGGCGGGAGTGTTTCTTGCCGGATCAACATGTAATGCAGCCAAAGGGTTTGTGGTATTGATGCCCGTCTGTGAAAAACTATGAAGGCTAAGACCAATGAATAGCAAGCAGAAGTAAATGTTTAATGTTTTCATGCCTTTAATGTTTAACAAATTGGTGATAAATAGTGCTGTTAAATAATGTTTTTGAGATTAGTTAACAGGTACTGCATAAAAATAATTTTGTGATGTATTTGTCCTGTAGGTATAGCTAAATCTCTCCAGCATAAGGAAAATTCGCAAGGTGGATGTGCCGTTAACTTGTATAATTGAAGTTCCTGATATAAAAGCTGTTTTTGGCGTTGAAGGCGTATAGGTTAAAAAAGCACCTTGCAATACGCCGGCGAAAGAAGTGTTGTTACCAGCCGATCCTAAATGGGCAAAACCATTTTGAACCGGCGCACCGGAGTTATTTGTTGACAGCCACGCATGTCCCCAGCCTTGTATGGCACCTGTAGGCAAATTTTCGAGAGTAATACCTGCATTTACTAACCACCTGCCAGGTTCAAGATCTAAATAGAGACCGGAATATATCGGATTGGTTGATCCTCCATTATTTGTTCCTGTCAGGGTTATTGTTTGGGCAGGTGAGGGAAAGGTACCCATTGTTACCGTTTTTGTAACAGCTGGAGTTATCCATGTACCTGTTCCGTTGATATCACTAACGAATAGTCTGTTGGCAGCCTGTGTGCCATCCTGGATACGCAGAGCACCGGAGGTAGTACTGTTAATGTGTAATTTGGTATTGGGTGTTATTGTACCAATACCCACATTGCCACTATTAGTAATAATAAAATCATCTGTTTGTTCCACTGTTGGCAGTCCCAATGTTGGGTTGTTTATAGCAGAATCAACATGTAATACTCCTTGTGGATTTTTAGTATTTATACCTGTTTGCTGAGCAAAGCTATTTAGGCCTATAAACAATAGTGTTAAACAAGCGTTTTGGATGTTCATGTTTTTAGTTTTAACGGTTTAACCATTGAAATTAATTAACAAGTACGGCGTAAAATAAATTGATTGGCTTCGCAGGAAAATTATACTTTTCTATATAAATGTGTTGTTGTCGGCAAATTTTCAAGGCACAAACAAGAGCATTGTAATTAGCAAACAGAATTTAAATACAGGAAGGAATATGACATATTACTTTATGCTCCAAACCCTAAGGGTCTGAGAATCACTATTACATTTGATTCTGCGATATCGGAAATAACCGGAACATTATACTATTAACATTGCTTGACAGCAACCTGCCTAATTTCTTCTATGCCGTTGAATACGTTGGGCACATAGGAATAAGCTGTTAATATATACTGATATCGGGTTCGACATCTGCATTATCAGTTAATAATTAAAAAATAGTCTGTTTGTCATGCTTTTGATAGGACCTGGTGGGAGTGTTGTTCGGCCAAATCAGCATACAAGTTTTGGTATTCTTACCTGTTTTGTTAAGCAAAGGTTATGTTACCGTTGCTAATGTGTGGAATACTATTTTTGTATTCTTTTTTATTATATATTGCAAAACTAACAAATAAATTTTATTTAGGTATAAGTTAGGAGGTAAAATCCACAATATGTTATAAAATATCGATTAACAGATATTATTAATGGTTGAAGTGCACTTTTCTTGATTTTATTTTTTAAAACAATAAGAATTCTTTTGCGTAAAAAAAATGATAAAATATTAATTTTACTTCTTTAAAGCTTTAAAATGTTAGCCACTGAACTGCAAAAATTTATCGTTATACTATTATTTGGCAGTTTGGTTCTGCAATCATTTATTGTACTTGCCAATCCAATGAATGTGAACAAAAAAGCCAATTTGTTTTTTGGACTATTTCTTTTCCTTTGGTCCAGCTTTTGGTTCTTCGATGTTATTGCCTTATGCGGTTTAAACACAGGATTCGTGTTAACTCAAATTATTTATATTCTGCAGATATTTACGCCGCTATTTCTCTATTTTAGTGTGGTTTTCTTTATCAATCCAAATTATGTTTTCAAAAAGGCTGACCTGGTTTGCCTTATTTTACCGGTTATCTATATTGCTTTGATGTTGGATCCGCCTCATAATATAGTATATAGCATGATTCCCATTTCACATAATTTACCCTATATTGCTATTGTTTATTTTAAAATACGCCGTCACCAGAAACGAATAGAAACGATTTCTTCCAATACAGAAAATAGTAGTTTGCAATGGCTGATTAAGATAACTTCTCTATTATTTGTAACCATTATCATTACAGAAGGTTATGAACTCTACAATATCTTTATTGAAAAACGGCAGGAGCATTTGGTAATGGATTTGTTGTTTTTGATAATAGTGTACTTAACATCTTATTATTCATTAAGACAAAAAGAAATCTATCCGCTGGATGAAGCACAACGTAAGGAACTATTGGAAATAGAACTAAAAGATGAGGGACAGGAAGAAAAGAAGAAATTACTTTCTGATAATGAACTGGAAAACCTAAAATTGAAATTGACAGAACTGATGGAAACAGAAAAGCCCTATCTGGATGGCGAACTAAACCTGATTAAATTGGCAGGACTTTTAGGTATTAGTGCTCATCAATTGTCCTATTTGATTAATCAGGGATTTGATGAAAATTTTTTCCAATTCGTAAACGGCTACAGAGTAAGACATGCCCAAAAGTTATTATCTGAAAAGAAAAACCAATTTTCTTTATTAGGAATTGCCTATGAATCCGGATTTAATTCCAAAACTTCTTTTAATACCATTTTTAAAAAGATGACACAGCAAACACCTTCTGAATATAGAAAAGGCTTGAAGTAGTTTTTTAGTTGATAGTCTAAAGTCTAAAGTCTATAGTTTAAAGTCTATAGTTGAAAAGCAATAATGACTTATTGTGTTCGTTATTGCCTTAAAATCTTTTCCATTGTTTTTCCTTTGGCCAATTCATCTACCAGCTTGTCCAGATAACGAATTTGTTGCATCAGTTTATCTTCGATATCTTCAACACGGTAACCACAGATGACTCCTGTGATTTTTGAAACGTTAGGGTTGATTTGTGGGGCTTTGGCAAAAAAAGTTTCAAAATCTGTCTTTTGCTCGATTACTTGTTGGAGACTTTTTTCGTCATATCCCGTCAGCCAAAAAATAATAGTGTCTAATTCTTCTTTGGTGCGTCCTTTTTTCTCAACTTTTTGAATATAGTGCGGATAAACGCTTGCAAACGACATTTTATATATTCTTGTATTGTTCATACTTTGTTGTTTTGAGTTGTATGCAAATTACAAAAATGCCAATAATATATAACTCCATCTTATTTTAAAGTGTTAATTTGTATCTTGCATAAAAGAATAGGAATACGAGATGGTAAAAAAATATGCCCTGTTTTTTATCGTTTTTTATGCCACTATTTGTCAGGCGCAAATAGGCGATACTGTTGCTGTGCAAAAGCCTGAAAAGCGTATAGAAAAATATGACAACCATATCAAACTGCGTCTTGGACTCAGTAATAGTTTTAATTCGTTTCGTGTGAAAGACAGAACAAATCATCTGGATTTTACTTTGTCACCCAATCAACGGCTGCGTTCAACACTAACGCTAATTTATAAGTTTATTGAAATAGATTTGGGCTATACGCCAGAGTTTCTTCGCTTCAATAAAGATGACGCTCTTAGAGGACATACGAAGTTTTATAATTTTGGAACACGACTCTATTTAGGTTCCTGGATGCAAGAGTTACAATATGTAAAAACAAAAGGGTTTTATATAGACAGGAAAGATATTGGAATAGAAAATAATATACTGTTTCCTCATTTTCAGGTACAAAAGATAGGGGGAAGTACCTCTTATGTCTTTAATCCGGATTTTTCGTTTCGGGCAATTTTTCTACAAAGTGAATGGCAGCAAAAAAGCGCGGGCAGTTTTGTGCCCAGCATGAGCTACTATTTTACGCAAATTAAAAACAACGAACCCAGCAAGGACCATATTTTTGATATAGCTGTTGGTCCCGGATATTATTATAATTGGATTATACGCAACAAATGGCTTGTATCAGCAGGTGCCTATGCGGGGTTGGGATTTAATAGCACAAGGACGGTTTACAATGACAATAAACCCGATGAAGTTATAGATGGTCTTTCTTTTCAAACACTGTTTAGATTAACATTGGGTTATAATACGGAACGTTTTTTTGCCGGAGCCGCTACAAGCCTGAATTCATTTTCATACAACTCTGATGCCCAAATACATGTGGCAGACCAACAGCAGTTTTTGGAATTTTATGTTGGATATCGTTTTAAAGCACCTAAACGTATTAATAGTTTATTTGGAAAAGAATAAACTGCTTTGAAATTGAAATGATTGCATATTGAATGATTTAATAAGGATTCTTTAAATTAACTTTCCAAAAAGTGGGTTTTTATGATTTTTTTAAGATATATTTACGCTTTGTAAATATACCCCCATGAAAAAACTATATTACGCCCTCTTGGTGTTTTGCTTTTGGCAAAGCATGAAGGGTCAAGGGCTATATATTCCCGATGCTAATTTTAAGGCAAAACTGCTGGCTGCTGATGCCGGGAATGAGATTGCCAGAAACAGGCAGGGACAATACTTCCGTATTGATAGTAATGAAAATGGTGAGATTGAAGCATCAGAAGCTTTGGCAGTTAGTTATATCAATGTATCGTCTTCTTCAATTGCCAATTTAAAGGGGATTGAATATTTTACGGCAATCACTACCTTACTATGCAATGATAACCAATTAAGTTCTGTTCCAACCTCAGATTTACCTTCATTGACATCATTGCAATGTGCAAACAACAAAATTGTTTCATTAGACTTATCAGCCTGCTCAAAACTATACAGTCTTTCCTGTGCCAACAACAAACTCGAAAGCCTGGTACTGAATAATCCAGAGCTGAATTTTATTGACTGCCGGCATAACGCTTTGATTTCGCTAAATATAAACAATTCTCCTAACCTGGAGTATCTGTATTGTTCTTATAATTCCCTAACGGATTTGAATCTTTCAGTGAACAGTCGTCTTCGCGATTTGGAATGTTCTTTTAACCGATTGAGTATTCTTAATCTAACCGGACTGGCCAGGCTACGTGATTTGGAATGTCAGAATAATCAACTGGCAATCTTACAATTAGCCGGAAACTTTATCAAAAAACTTTATTGCCATAACAACCGATTGGCACAATTGGACCTATCGGCCCAAACAACGTTAGAAGAACTCAATTGCTCTAATAACGTCCTGACTGCTTTAGATTTTACAGGACTTACTAAATTAAAACGGCTGTTGCTGCATAATAATCGATTGGTTTCGCTCAGCAATCTGGTTGACTATCCGGAATTGGTAAGTGTAATTGCAGACAATAATAAACTGTTGTCGTTGACAGTTTCCGGTCCGGCAATAACAGAGCTAAGTCTTGCGAACAACCAGTTAGGATATCTAAAGGTTTATGGTTGTCCGGAGCTGAGTATCGGGAGGTTTAACTTTAGAAGTAATCCATTGGCCACTTTAGATTTACGAGGCTTTGAAGGGCTTGATTCTTTACCATGCAGTAATTACGGACTTAGCAATGCATTAACGGTTCTTGCAGATAAAGAACTAAGGTCGGTTAGTTTTGACGGTAACAGGCTGTCATCTTTGGATATTACCCAATGTCCGGGTGTTGAAGTGTTGGAGTTTGGTTCCAACCCATTACTTACTTCGCTTTTTATAAAAAACGGAAAGGATAATACGGCTTTTTTTGAGCATTCATTATCCACTGTGCCCCGTCTTCGCTATATCTGTGCCGATGAAGATGAGATAGATACGATAGAAGCACGGTTGGCAGCACTGCCTGGTCTTGAATGCGGAGTCAATTCTTACTGCTCTTTTACTCCGGGCGGAAATTATCATGCTTTGAGAAGCAGTACAACTTTTGATGATGACATGAATGGCTGTGATGCGGAAGATACCGTTGTTTCCTTTGCCGGTTATAAATTAATTCGCGGAACAACTGAAACGGTATATTTTTCAGATAGGAGCGGGCAATATAATTTGCCATTACTGGATGGCAACACAACCATTATTCCTCTTCTCACTAATCCGGATTATTTTGATGTTTCGCCACCAAGTATGACGTATTCATTTTCTGACCAACCCTCAGGTTCTTTAGAGCAGCTTTTTTGCCTGAAATCAAAAGGAGAATATCCTGACGTTGAAATCACCTTATTGCCTTTAAATGATGCAGTGCCTGGGAATGTAGCCAATTACGCTATTTCATATAGAAATAAAGGAACCAGAACACAATCCGGAAATATTCAATTGGAATTCGATGCTACAATAATTCACCCTGAAATAACCACATCAACAGCACAGAATCCTGGACGTTTGATATGGTCTTTTTCTAACTTAAAACCTTTTGAATCGCGTACTATTGCACTGCGTTTTATATTGAATAGGCCAACGGATAATCCTTCTCTTAATAGCGGAGACATTCTTAACTATAAAGTTACAATAATCACACCTTCATTAGACGCTGTGCCAGAAGACAATACGATTGTCTTACGCCAGAAAGTAGTTAATTCTTTTGACCCGAATGACAAAACCTGTCTTCAGGGACTTTCGGTTTCTTCTTCCATAATTGGGCAATATGTGCATTATATTATACGCTTTGAGAACACCGGCAATTTTGTTGCAAAAGATATTGTAGTAAAAGACCTTATCGATACGGAACGTTTTGATATAAGTACGCTTTCAACCATAGAAAGCAGCCATAATTTTAGTACCAAGATTAGCAATACCAATAAGATTGAATTTGTTTTTAAAGACATCAACCTCCCTTTTTATGACCATATTAATGATGGTTATATCGCTTTTAAAATTAAGACTAAGCCGTCTTTGGCTCCGGGCGATAGTTTTAGCAATGCCGCCAGTATTTATTTTGATTTTAATTTGCCGGTTATGACGGAAAGAGTAACCACCAGAATCGAATCGCTAAGTGACAAGGATTATGAATTTTCAAACCGTTTTATGATTTTTCCAAATCCTTCAAGTGATTTTATAACTATTACAAATAAGGATGAAATTTTGATAAAATCTGTGACCGTATATAATATAATGGGGCAACCGGTAAGGACGTTCAGTAGCGCTTTCGACACCAAAGTATTGGACATATCTAATCTGGCTTCAGGAAATTATGTTGTCAGGATTTATTCTGATGAAGGAACTGCAACGGCTAAGTTTGTAAAATACTAACCAGTCAAAGTAGGGGGAATGTTGTATATTTGTTCGGAAAGGATTTGTCTTTTTCCAATCAATTACTACTGAATAATGAAAAAATATCCCGCTTTTCTTTTGGTTGCCTGTTGGGCAGCTACCTCTTGCAACATAGCCCATAATACTGCTACCACAAAATTATCACACATCGAAGTTCAGGGCCATCGTGGAGACAGAGGGCATTTTCCTGAAAACAGCCTGGAAGCTTTTCGTAGTGCTATTGACAAAGGCGCTGACGTAATTGAACTTGATGTTGTTATTTCCGGAGATAAAAAGGTGGTGGTTTCTCACGAACCTTTTATGTCTTCCGAATATGTATCGCTCCCTAACGGGATGCCTGTTACCCGTGAAAAGGAAAGGTCTTATAATTTATATCAGATGCCTTATGACAGTATTCGTAAGTTTGATATTGGTTCCAAAGGAAATACGCATTTTCCGGAACAGCAAAAATTCAAGGCCTATAAGCCATTATTTTCAGAACTGATTGACGATATGGAAGCCTATACAGCTAAACACAGACCAGGCAAACCCATTCGTTATAATATTGAAATCAAGTCAGGGGCAGACCAATACGACAAATCCCAACCGCAACCGGACGTATTTGTTGCAATGGTGATGGAAATTGTTAAGAAAAAAGAAATACAAAACAGAAGTAATATCCAGTCTTTTGACCCGGCCATACTAAATGCTTTGCATAAAAAATATCCTGATGTGACTATCGCGATTTTAGCGGGCGATAAGGGGCTTGCAAAGAATTTGTCAAAATTGGATTTCAAGCCGCAGATATATAGTCCGCATTACGGACAAGTCAATCAAGCTTTGGTTGATTCAGTCAGGAAACTCAATATGAGATTAATCCCGTGGACTGTAAATGACGAAAAAGACATCGATAAAATGATTGAATTAAAGGTTGATGGCATCATTACAGATTATCCGGAAAAGGTTATTAAAAGACTTTAAATAAACTTAATCAATTATTTTATTTTCAGAAACATAATGCAATTGTGTTTGATTTAAAAATTTCTAATAAACTTATGAAGCTAATAGATTTAATACTTTGCGACGTTGCGTCTTTGCGTGAAAATAATTCTCCTTAGCACAACAAGCATCATTATTTTTCCGCTATTTTTTGATACCAGCACAAAAGCGTTTATTTTTATAACTAAATTAGAAGCTCATAAATTAGCAAGATGTATAAAATACTATCGCTTGACGGAGGCGGAAGCTGGTCATTACTACAGTTACTCACCTTAAAAGACAGATATCCCGACAAGACTGGCCATGCAATTCTCAAAGAATTTGATATGGTGATAGCTAATTCCGGAGGCAGTATTATTCTTGCGGCTTTGGTAGAAGACTGGCCTTTAGACAAGGCTATTGCACTCTTCAAGGACCAAAAAATCAGAGAAAAAATTTTTAGCAAAAATTCGTTTTGGGAACGTTTTTTTCCCGTAGACTATATCAAAAGTATAGGGCCAAAATACAGTTCCAAAAGAAAAGGAAAGGCTTTTCGCGAACTGTTTACGGAATCTGCCAAAAGACAAATGAACGAACTTCCTGATTTTATTGGCAAACCCGATTTAAAGCTAATCGTCTGTACCTATGACGCCTTAAATAATCGGGCGAAATTTTTCAGGTCATATGGCGGCGGTCCTTATTATGATTCGGTAAAGCTCACACAGGCCATTCACGGTTCTTCAAATGCGCCAATACAGTATTTCGATTTTCCGGCCCGTTTCAAAGCAAAGAATTCCGGAGTCTTTTTTGAATTATGGGATGGCGCTTTAGGTGGATTTAATAACCCTATTGCTGCCGGAGTCATTGAAGCCATAAAATCAGGCGTGCCAAGAGATTCTATAACCCTGGTTTCTTTAGGAACTTCAAATAAATCGATGTCGAATGACGATAAAAAGACGTTTTATGACATCAAACAGACAACTATTAAACAGCGCCGAAAAAAATATAAATTCTGGCTGTGGAAGCCGCAATTGCAGTTTTTTAAAATGTCGATTGTAAATCAGGCAAAAACCATATTGTATGAACCGCCTGACTGGTCCAACTATGTAGCCTTTATGTTTTTATTTGGAGAAGATTATAAAGAAGGATTAGACGCCGCTGCATTAAAACGGTTTATAAGACTTTCGCCTATGATTCATACCGATAAAAATACGCTTCCCGAAATGGAAGAATTGCTCAATACGCTGTATCGTATGGACATGAATCTGACAAAAGACGAAGAAATCCAAAAACTGGAAGAATGTTATGCGGGCTGGAAAGAAGGTAAAATACCTAACCAGCCTATAGAATACTCAATAACCAGAGAAAATGAGCTATTGCCAACCTTTGGACACATAAGATATAATGATGGCATAAACGATTGGAAAATTTGAGTTTATGCATAAACAAAAATAATTGCTTTGACTATCCATGATATATATTGACCGATTGATTGTAATTTTTCTGTTAGGAGGCTTTGCCATGCTAACTATGCTTGTTATTTTCAATCCGTTAAAAGTCAACAGGAAAGCGAATGTATGGCTGGGATTATTTTTGTTTTTGTGGGGAACTTTCTGGATAGATGAAGCTGCCGAGATTTTGGGAATAGCATCCATTGGCAAGCCTTTTTTATTTGTTTTGAATTTTCTGCAGTTTTTTACTCCGTTGACATTTTATTATAGTGCGGTTCATTTTACAAATCCTGGATTTTCTTTTTCCTTAAAAGAATTGAGACATTTACCGTTGGCCGGTCTGTTCCTGACCTTGTTATCGTTATCTTACTTTTATGACAAGGCAGATAAAGACATCCTGAGGGCGTGGTTAACCGTAATTATGCTGGTACAAAGTTTATTCTATGCACTGTATTCCTGTGAGATAATCAACAGGCATCAAAGGAAAATCCAGCAATTTTCTTCAGATACTTACCCAATCAGTCTAAACTGGCTTAAATACATTGCCTATACCATATTGGCTTCCGGAATTATAATCACGGTATACAATATTATATTTATAGCAGAAAGGCCGGGCACTTATCTGAACTTTGCTTTCCTTATAGCAATTTATTTTATAGCCTACTATTCTTTAAAACAGCAGGAAGTGTATCCGGTAGGAACACAACAGGCTGATACTGTTTTTTCATTTCAGGAAGAAAGCAAAACTAATGAAGGCCCAAAAATCAAGCTGCTTGGCAATGAAGAAACCGAACTCATAAAACAGCGTTTGTTAGGAGTTATGGAATCTGAAGCTCCTTATCTTGATGGTGATTTGAATTTGATAAAACTCGCACAATTGATGGAAGTAACACCACATCAGCTTTCGTATGTTATCAACACCGGATTTAATGAAAACTTTTTTCAGTTTATCAATAAATACAGAATTGAAAAGGCAAAGGAATTGTTAGCCGATAACAGGAATAATAACCTGTCAATTTTAGGCATTGCCTTTGAATCGGGATTTAATTCCAAGACCTCATTTAATATTACTTTTAAAAAATTTACGGACCTCACACCTTCAGAATTCAGAAAAAAGAGTTCTGATTTATAAAATGGAACTTTTTATTTTTCAACTGCTTATTTTACAGTTGATTATAGAGTGTTCAAAAAGAGTTCGTTTCTATAAATCCAAACATTTTTACAAGGGCAAGAGTATACTTTTGGCATAAAAAGTGAATCATGCTAAGAAAAAATGACGAGACAGTTGCATCTGGAGATGAAATCGGATATGCTGTTGTTACCGGAGCCAGTCAAGGCTTGGGCAGGGCATTTGCCTATGAACTGGCTAAAAATAATATACCGCTGATTTTGATGAGTCTGCCGGGACAGGAACTTGCGGAATTGTCTTCAGAAATTTCAGAACAATATGGTGTAAAGGTATTTTTTTACGAAACCGATCTTTCCGTCAAAAAAAATGTATTGGATTTTGCAGCCTGGGTCAATGCAAACTTTTCAGTATTTATGCTAATAAACAATGCGGGGACCGGGGGAACCCAAAAATTTGATGAGGCCACAGCAGAATATATCAGCAAAATCATTGAGGTAAATGTAATGGCAACCTCATTGCTAACCCATCAATTACTGCCCAATCTGAAAAAAAAGGAAAAGGCTTATATCCTAAACGTATCGAGCATGGCAGCATTTTGTCCTATTGGCTACAAAACGGTTTATCCGGCTTCTAAGGCATTCGTACATTCTTTCTCCAGAGGATTGTATGAAGAATTAAAACACACCAGCGTTTTTGTCAGCGTTGTAAATCCGGGTGCTATGAAAACAAGTCCGGAAATCACACGCCGAATCGAAAAACAAGGCTTTTTAGGAAAACTAACGTTACTCAATCCGGATGCTGTAGCAAGATATTGTATCCGCCAACTCCTAAAACGGGATACGGTAATCATGGTTAACCGTATGAGCTGGCTAATGCTTGTCATGCTTCCAATCTGGATAAAACTACCCTTATTGACACGGTCTATAAAAAGAGAGCTAAATCCGCAAGTATGAAAACAGTTTTTATCACGGGAGCGAATGGACTGCTAGGAACAAATTTAGTTCATGAAATTCTGGCACTAGGCTGGCAGGTTAAGGCATTAGTACGCAATCCGGATAGCTTTAAAGGAGGAGAACATTCCCATTTGGAATTGATAAAAGGCGACTTGCAAGAAGACCTATGCACACATATGGATGCATGTGAAGTAGTTATTCATATTGCTGCCGAAACCAGACAGCATCTCTTACGTTATTCCGATTATCAAAAAATAAACTGTAATGTTACCATAAGCCTGTTCCGGTCTGCGCTTGAATCGGGTTCTGTTAAAAAATTTGTTTTTGTAAGTTCTGCAAATACGATAGGACACAGTGATTTGTTTGAATTGGGTTCAGAAGATAAAGCCGTACGTTATCCGTTTAAAGATTCGTATTATGCCAAAAGCAAACTGGAAGCCGAAAATTTCCTCTTACAAAACAAAGACAGTATGGATGTGATTATTGTAAACCCAACATTTATGCTTGGTGCTTATGATACCAAACCCAGTTCCGGTAAAATAATACTGATGGGATGGAAAAAACACATACTGTTTTATCCACCGGGTGGTAAAAACTTTGTGGACGTAAAAGACGTGGCAAGAGGTATTATAGCCGGTATTGAGAAAGGAAAAAACGGAGAAAAATATCTTTTGGCCAATAATAACCTCTCTTATAAGGCATTTTTTGAATTACTTCAACAATATTCCAACCAACGCCCAATAATGATACCGCTGCCCAAATGGCTGCTTTACCTGCTGGGTTATGGCGGCAATTGCGCAAGATTCTTCGGATTGGAAACAAGCATAAGCCTGACTAACATGCGTATTCTTTGCCAGAATAATTTCTATTCAAATAAAAAATCAGTTCAGAACCTTGGAATAAAATACAGACCTATAGATGCTGCCATACACGATGCTGTAACTTATTTTAAATCAGAGAATGTTTTGAGGTAATTGCTGTGCAAACATAGCGACTTAGCGTCTTTGCGTGATAAATAACTGACCATAAACTAAATTAATATCGAATTTTATTTAAATTTCTTAGGATAGTTAGGAATATTCAATCCCAAAACAATATTATGCGTAGTAATTTGCACACCATCTTTAACCTTAATTTTTACAACACCGCTACCGCCACGCTTTTCCTGAGGATATTTTTTAAAATGAGCAGTCAATAATTTGTCATCCTCAAAATTGATTTCATCGGTATAATATTCATTAGCAACATCCGGTTCCTTTATAGACAGATGGATATGTGCCGGCAAAACATCATTTGGATAGGGAGCAGGACGTACCGTTTTGATAGTATATTTTCCGTTTTTATCGGTTTTCACCCAACCCCGAATATGGCCGTGGCGTTTTACTCTTTCATCCATTTTTTGTGTAGGCGAATAATATCCGGCATTATCAGTCTGCCAATAGTAGATAATTACATTTGGGGCTGGTGTCTTTTGGTCCAATTGAAAAACAGTTCCGCTAACAATCAGCTTTTGGCCCTTTTCATTCCAGCCGGGACTTGTATCAGTAGCATGCAATTCTTTGGGTATTCCTATATACATCAGTTCGCAACCATCACAACCACCGCCAACAATGGGATTGTTTTTAGGGAGTAATTTTTCATTTGCCTGTTGTCCGTTACAACTCATAAACACCAGTTGCAAAAAAATCAGTTTAAAGAAAATTCGTTTTTTCATAATCAAATATTTTATGCAAAATGACAATGAAAACATTTGATTTCCAACTAAAATAGTGTAAGCGGAGTTTATTTTAAGCTAAGCTGATGTGCTGAAAAGTGAAGCTTAAAATTCTTGGCATAATTACGGCTCAATCTCAAAACAGTATCATCAGTGAGTGTAATATCGTAATCACCGTTTTGTCTTGACCGGACAGATATAATCTTATTTACGTTCACCATATATGATTTGTGTATACGTACAAACTGTTTGTTGTCTAATTGTACTTCCAAAGATTTTAAGGTTCCGCTATACAGATGTTTTTTGGAAAGCTGATAAATGTTGACATAAGGAGAATTGGCAGAAAAATAGAATATATCGTTTACTGCCACTACTATTTTTCGGTTAGTGCTGTCTGAAATTAAAATAGAATTCATATAAGCTTTTTTCTCATTTGAAGGAGATAATGGTGAAGTTTGGATTTTCTGATTCGATAAAGAGAAAGCCATTAGCATAAACCCATAAATAATAATCGTTTTTATCAAATAGGCGGATATGCCATAACTAAAAGTCTGCCAATACGAAAACGTATGGGAATAGAATATTTTTGAGACAATCCAAATCAAGGCAGGATATGATAGCAGATGCAATACAACTGCCCCGCCAATAAGTAATATTTTAATTGCGATTTTATCTTTCTTTTCGGTCAGTTTTAAAAATAATGTCAGCAAAGGAAGAAATAAAATCCAATAGGAACTGAACAGTAACGATTCTGACAGGTAGAACGCGCTGTTCTGGGATAGTGTAGACAGGTAATCTATAAGCACGTTTACAGTGATAAACAAGACTAAACAGGCCGTGAAAACAGTTCTCATTTTCAGCCTGCTGTTAAAAACAGTATGGGTTGCCTGAAGTATCAAAATAGCCCTTATTTATACTTTACAAAATAACTTAAAAGTTAGCAATGGACAATTTTAAAGAATGGATTTTTTCAATTTATCGAAGAAAGACCAACTGTTAAGGTATGCTAAAATCGGTTATGGTCTAGCAGAAAATGGGTAACTTTAATATGCAACCTGAACGAAACACTTGAAAAAAGGATGCATAACTGATTACTTTAAACTTTAAAATCTAAATTATGAAAAAGGCAAGCCTTATAATTTGCACGATTTGTTTCGCCTTAATTGGCACAAAAAGCCAGGCACAGGAATTTTATATCCGGGGTGGCTTAGGTTTTGTTACCGAATCCGGAAAAACAGAATTTAACAATGCCGACCCGAATGGGTTGACAATGATTCAGCAATCTACCGATATTACTGTAAATCCTGATGGAAGCATGAGGATAAAATCTCTGAATGGAACTCTGGGAGGTGGATTTAAAGGAAACATTACGGCAGGATATATGTTTAATAACTATATAGGAGCCGAAATAGGTTTCAATTACTTTTCAGGATATGATAAAACTATAGGGAAATTAACCAGTCCGCAGCTCCAGTCGGAAGAAGTAGCCTATTTAAGAGGATTGGACATTATTCCCGCCATTTATATTACCCCGGGTTTGAGTAAATTGAATCCGTACGCAAGAATTGGAGCCATTATACCTACAGCCGGAAAACTTTTTATTGAAACTACGGCCAATCAAACCAATGGTGGCGGTCAGGGAACCGACATTCACGTAGAAGCCAAATCAGAGGTTGAATCGAAATTTAGTGTTGGTTTTGTAGGCGCATTAGGTGTTACCTATCCTGTTGCACCAAGATTGCAGGTTTTTGGCGAAGTAGAGTTTAAAAATTTGAGCATCAAGAGTAAATCGGCAGAAATTACAGAATACAGAACTACGGCGGTTACTAACGGAAATGCCGTATTGGTTCCGGGGCAGCAATTGGCAGATCTTCCTGTAAATGAAAAGAAATTCGTTTTTTCAGACAGTTATACACAAGGACCGGCAGACCCTGATTCTCCACGCAGATTGCCAACACAGTATGTAAATGCCAGTGGAATAGGAGTAAACATAGGTATACGTTATAGTTTCGGAAAATGAAAAAGCTAGTTGCATATTGTATCGTTCTGCTTTTTGCAGGAATACAGACAGGACAGGCACAATCTGTTACTGGACGGTGGAAAACCTTTGATGATGAAACCGGCGCTGCCAAGTCTATTGTCGAAATTTATGAAAAGAACGACAAGATTTACGGCAAAGTAGTTGAAATACTTGAAAAAGGAAAAGAAGACAAGACCTGCGAAAAATGCAAAGGCAGTAAAAAAGACAAACCAATAAAAGGATTGGTAATTATTGAAGGATTGTCTAAAAATGACGATACGTGGGAAGGCGGCACGATTTTGGACCCAAAAAACGGGAAAGAATACAAATGCCATATCAATCTTGAAAATAAAGACAAACTAAAAGTCCGCGGTTATATTGGCTTTTCTCTACTGGGAAGAACCCAATATTGGACCCGCGTTGAAAAATAAAAAAGGCTCCCAAACGGGAGCTTTTTTATGGATGCTTTTTTCTTTTCTTTTTTCTCAAAATAGGAGCAGAAGGATATTTTCGTTTTGGAGTCAGGTTGTTAAAAATTAAGGCAATAAACAACAAAATAAGAGCGCCACTTAGCACAGGGAAGATAACATAGCCATATCCAAGTGCTTTTATTTGCGGACCACCTGTAACCGCAATCAATGCCGTTGCACCACCAGGCGGATGCAATGTTTTTGTGATTTGCATCAATACGATAGATAACGAAACGGCAAGGGGAGCAGCTATCCATAAAACATCCGGAACCAGTTTTTGTACCGTAACGCCAATTAGTGCCGAAACGACATGGCCTCCTATCAGATTACGGGGTTGCGCCAATGGACTTTGAATTACACCATAGACCAAAACACAGGAAGCTCCAAAGGAACCTATCAGAAATACAAAATCATTTTCATTGAACGACCCATACTGCAAATAGGCAATGAGTCCCATTCCAACAAATGAACCAATAAATGCCCAAAAATGCTCCCTGAAATCAACAAGCGTTTCTTTATAGAGAACATATCTGGTTTTGCGGTAGGTGCGATGTATCTTTTTGATTGGCATTAGGCGGTTGTTTTGGCTGCGTAAGTATATACGGTATATGGGCAAAGCCTTTCGGCTACATATTTAGAAACTAAAGAAACAACCAATATAGGCCAGAATAAAACATAACTCCCTACTAATCCGCAAACCAAAAACAGGGCAGTGAAAGGCGCACTTATACTGGCGCTAAGCATTGCGGCCATTCCTATAACCATAAAATTTAATGGAATTACTCCGGCATCAAAAAAACGATTGGACACGAAAGCCAGTAAAAGACCCAGAAGCGCTCCAATAAATATACTTGGAGCAAAAACACCGCCATCGCCACCAGACGAAAGCGTAACGGAAGTAATAATTGGCTTTAAAACAATACAGGCTGCCAGGGTTAAAAGTACCGAAATAGCAGGAGTTGAACTTGAGTTGGCTATATTTTCTTTTACGGCATTATAGCCATCACCAAACAATTGTGGGAAAAGAAACAATCCGACTCCAACTAGCAATGCTCCCAATACGACCCTGTAATAAGGAGTCTTTATTTTCGAAAACCAAGCCTTGATTTGCAATACACATTTGGTGAGATAAACGGAATTTATACCTGCAATAATTCCTAATAAGATAAAATAGGGAATAGCATGATAGTTCCATGTTGAAATGCCAACGTCAAAGAGTGGCTTTACATCCATAAAAAATAAAAACAACCAGGTCACGCTTATCGCAATAACGGTTGTAAACAGGAATGACCTTGATAATTTTTTAGAAATGACTTCATAAGCAAACAAAAGGCCGGCTATTGGACTTGCAAATAAAGCGGCAACACCTGCAGAAACTCCGGCACAGATTAATTCTGTCTTATACCTTTTCAAAAAGCTTTCTTTGGAATGTGCAATGGAACCAACTGCGGCAGAAGCCACAACGGTAGAAACTTCAATTCCTGTAGAACCGCCAAAAGCTACTGTAATCAGTCCGTTGATGAAATGGGAAGGGATTTTATAGGCGGGCAGACTTTTACCCGGTTTTGTACTTTCAAATACCTCTTTGATTCCTTTGTTTTCCTTGTTCTTAAAAAGATAAATCCGTAAAAAATAAATTACAGAAAGTCCAAAAAACGGAAGTACCAAAAGCAGGAAATTATACTTTTCGGCTTTGCCGTAAAAAACGCCTTCATAATGTTCTGTTACATGTTTTAGTGAAATAGCCAGAAATGAGGCCAAAAAACCGACCAGTACTGCTGCAAGAGCAAGCTTAAGCCATTTTAGCCCAAGCAGTTTTTTACGAGTTTGCATCTTATCTTCAGGATTTATGCAAAGATAGTTCATCAAATGTTTTCTACTTTTAATTTAACGTTTTTAAATAAGTCTCAGGTTCATAAAATTTGAGAAAAAAAATGTTTGCAGATACCCATTTAATCCAATGTTTAGTATATTTACCATCATTCAATCCATCTATAATTAATACAATTATGAGCTATTACCAAGTCAAGAGTCTGGAACAATATTTCAAACATTATAACAAATCCATAAGAGAGCCCAGAAAATTTTGGGACAAAATTGCTGATGAGAATTTCACATGGTACCAAAAATGGGATAAGGTTGTTGAATTCGATATGCAGGAGGCGGATGTCAAGTGGTTTTTAAATGCTAAAGTTAATATTACTAAAAACTGTATAGACAGGCATCTGGCTAAAAGAGGAAACAAGACGGCTATTATTTTTGAGCCCAACGACCCAAAAGAAGAAGCACAGCATATTACCTACAATGAACTATACGACAGGGTTGCAAAAATGGCCAATGTTCTTAGAGAACAGGGAATAAAGAAAGGCGACAGAGTATGCATTTATTTGCCTATGATTCCTGAATTGGCTATTGCCGTTTTAGCATGTGCCCGAATAGGAGCAGTTCACTCGGTTATTTTTGCCGGATTTTCGGCTTCGGCAGTAACTACTAGAGTAAATGATTCGCAATGCAAAATGGTTATCACATCTGATGGCGCCTACAGAGGAAACAAATCAATTGACCTTAAAGGCATTATTGATGAGGCTTTGGAAAAATGCCCTTCTGTAGAAAAAGTCCTGGTTGTTAAAAGAACAAATGCAGAAATCAACATGAAGACAGGCCGCGATTTGTGGTTACAGCCGCTATTGGAAGCTGCAATTCCAAATAATGTAGCTGAAATTATGGATGCTGAAGACCCATTGTTTATTCTTTATACTTCGGGTTCTACAGGAAAACCTAAAGGGATGCTTCACACTACGGCAGGTTATATGGTTTTTGCAGCCTATACGTTTAAAAATATATTCAATTACGAAGAAAACGATATCTATTGGTGTACTGCAGACATAGGCTGGATTACCGGACATTCCTATATTTTATACGGTCCGTTGCTAAATGGTGCCACAACCGTAATTTTTGAAGGAGTGCCGTCTTATCCTGATTTTGGAAGATTCTGGGAAGTCATCGACAAACATAAGGTTACCCAATTTTATACGGCTCCAACAGCCATTCGTTCATTAGCAAAAGAAAACAGCGAGTGGGTTGAAAAGTATGACCTGTCAACATTAAAAGTCATTGGCTCTGTAGGAGAACCGATTAATGAAGAAGCATGGCATTGGTATAACAACCACGTGGGTAAAAAAAGATGCCCGATTGTAGATACCTGGTGGCAGACAGAAACCGGAGGAATCATGATTTCACCGTTGCCTTTTATAACACCAACAAAACCAACTTATGCGACTTTCCCTTTACCGGGAATCCAGGCCGTTTTGATGGATGAAAAACGCAATGAAATTGAAGAAAACCAAATTGTAGGAAGCCTTTGCATTAAATTTCCATGGCCGGGAATGGCACGAACCATTTGGGGTGACCACCAACGATTTAAAGAGACTTATTTTACGGCTTTTCCAGGCAAATATTTCACGGGTGATGGCGCACTGCGTGATGAAGTAGGCTATTACAGAATCACGGGTCGTGTAGACGATGTGGTAATTGTTTCCGGACATAACCTGGGAACAGCTCCTATTGAAGATGCTATTAACGAACACCCTGCTGTGGCTGAATCGGCAATTGTTGGTTTCCCTCATGATATTAAAGGAAATGCTTTGTATGGCTTTATTATTCTTAAAGAATATGGCGAATCCAGAGACAGGGCAAATTTAGCAAACGAAATCAACCAGCACATTTCCGGTCATATCGGGCCAATTGCTAAGCTGGACAAAATTCAGTTTGTTTCCGGATTGCCAAAAACACGTTCCGGTAAAATTATGAGAAGAATCCTAAGAAAAATTGCAGAAGGCGATTTCTCTAATTTTGGAGATACAACAACGTTATTGAATCCGGAAATTGTTGAGGAAATCAAAAACGGAAGAGTATAAAATTTATTGAGTTGAATTATAAAAACAGCTTCAAGACAAGTGCTTGAAGCTGTTTCTTTTTTAGTTCTTAAGATCCAATGTTTTTACATCTCCGTTAGGTGTTATAATATGGTATAATTTTTTGGTTTCTTCTTTTGGTTTTTTCTTTGTCTTGTAAGAAATACTGAATTCCATTACATATTGAATGCCTACAGCCGGAGAATCAGAATTCATAATCTTGTCAAAAGAATCCGGGTCTATACCATCATAATAAAAAGTTTTATTTTTCCTTTGTTCTTTTCGTACCAACACCTTATTGGAATTGTAATAATCATTATAAACGGCATCTGAACTTTCAAAGGCAGTAAAGTTTTTATACTGTTTACCCGGTTGGATACTGTAGAAATTTATTAATAGCTGTGGCTCCGATTCAAAATCTCTTTTTCCGTATTTATCATAAATTTTACTTCTGGATTTTAAAACCTCATTAGCTTCTACCAACATTTCATCATAGATTTTTTCGGTATCGGCTTTTTTATAATCGACTTTGATGATGTTGTAGATTTCATATTCCGAAGCCATATCAATCAGTTTGTCGAACAAGCTGACATCTTTTAGTTTGACAATAATATTCTTTTTTATCTCAAATCCCTTATCTTCCTGGGTTATATTGACCTGACAGGAGGTAGAAGTTGATTTATAGTCATAAATTTTAGTCTGTGAAATAAAATCAACAAAAATCTCTTCCTCCCGGATTCCCGTTTTTTTCAACGCATTTTTGAAACCATCCAAACGCTTATTGATTTTAGCATTGCAGTCTTTTACAGACAATCCTTCTTCGTTTAGCCCCAAAGTGACCACATAGGAATCCGGTTTTACATTGTTTAAAATTGCAATCCTGAAATTAATACCGTCCTCTGTATAGTTAACCTTTTCTGCGTTTTGAAATAAGCCCGCATTTTTATAGTTATACGGATTATTCTGATTGTTATACACCTGGTTGGCGCCATGTTGGGCGTAAGCCATACCAAAGAATAAAATACCTGCAATTGTGAATTTTAATTTCATCTTGATTTTTGTTATTGATTAATGATGCAAGATTACGTTGCCATTCAAAATTAAGTCCGGTAAAACCGCTTTCCTTTGGCTGTAACCTTTTTACAGTAGTTTTACAGCAGATTTACAACAGTTTTTTATACCTTTCGGGCTACTTTTGAACTCATTTTTGTTGATGACCGAATTAGACTTTTTCCAACTTTTAAAACAGGAAGTGCTTTTGGCTTACCAGGAGCAGTATCCTTATTTTCAAGGAAACTGGAAAAGTTTTTCTTCACAGGATATTCAGAATCTTATCGAATTGGTTGAAGAGAAAACCAGACAGGGAATTAGTGAAAAATGGATTTACACACATCTTAAAGCCGAAACCAATTCCAAACTGCCAAGAAAAGACATGCTTGATATTTTAAGCCAATTTTCCGGATTTTCAGGTTGGGATGAATTTGTCTTTACCAATAGGGAAGTGGTTATTGGGCAAAAAGAAAACCATTCCCAAAAGAATAAAAGACATTTTGTTGTTATTGGTTTTTCAGCTCTTTTAATGGTTGCTATTCTCTTTTTTGCTTACTCTGGAAAGAAACAGACACAGAAATTGCAACTGAAGAATGAATTTACAAATGATACCATTCAGGCAAAAGAAGTAAAAGCCTATACTATTGAGGATGATAAAAAAATTGAAATACCCATTCGTAATTCTGAAATAGAAGTGGCGCTGAAAGATGAAAATGCAAAAGTTGTCATTCAGAGCCCTTACTATAAAAAACAGGAGATAAAAGTAAACAAGACTTCAGAAAAGACGGAAATCTTATTGCAGCCCGATGATTATGCCATGATGCTTAAAGCCTTTATGAAATCGGATATTAAAGATTGGGAAACCCGAAAAATACAGCTCAATAAAATCTTATCGGATAATCTGGAAGTCATTGTTATGCTTAAAAATGATTTGGGAGCCGAATATTTCAATAAAAATGAGTTTTCGGAAAAACTGATTATTCCTACCGAATCTGTAAAGCGAATGCAGATTCTGGAAATTAAAAACAACAATGAAGGAAAAATTGAATTTATAAGAATCAAACAATGATAAAGTATTTTACAGTCATAGTATTCCTTTTTTACAACTGCACTTTTGCGCAGGAAGCCAACCATGCTATTGCAGTAAATAGTATAAAGGCCAACTTTTCTGTAAAAGTACTTGAAGCTTATGAAGAGAATTCTTTTTCAAAACTGGAAGATTTTTATGAGCTTTTAGAAATATATTCTGCTAAAAACACTCCCAATACTTTAAAAAAACAATTAGAAGAAAGAATTAATGCTTTGTATAAGGAAAACACTTTGGTTTCAGACTTTTTTACTTCAGATAAAATAAGTGTAGACAGATTACTGGAGAAAGTAGCCTCCAAGGAACTCAAATTTGAAGTCAAAAATATCCAGAAAGTAAAGACGTTTGGCAATTACTGGACAGCATCCTATATACTGACCATTCAAAGAGATACGGAAACTTTACAAAAAAATATATCCCAAAGGATTTATTTCTACCCGGAAGCAAAAACGTTTGGAAATAAAAAGAAAGAAGTCTGGAGTCTTTTTTTAGGAGAGATGGAATAGGAATCAGTTTCCTGAAATTACTTTCTGTCTATGCAGGTTTCCCCATTTTTCCATTGCAATTAATACTTCTTCCAAAGTTTTGCTATACTCTGTCAGTGAGTATTGCACTGTGACAGGTTTCGTATTACAGACTTCTCTACTCACAAGACCATTCATTTCCAGTTCTTGAAGCTCTTTTGACAAAATCCGGGGCGAAATTCCGGCTTCTCTGGATAATTCATTAAACCTTCTTTTTCCATTTCTTAAAACAGAAAGAAGGACCAGTTTCCATTTCCCGCCTACCACATCTAATGTATCTCGGATGGCTAGTTTAGCTTTAGCACATCTATCTTCTGTATGTATTTCCATATACTATTCTTTTTGTAACTACTATCCTTTTTGTAACAGATAACAAATGTATAGTAATTCTTTTAAAATTTGTGATAACAATTTAAAAATAAAATAAGATGAAATTATTAAGAGTAATAACCAGCTTCAAAGGAAAGGAATCCATGAGTTTTCAACTGGGAAATGCAATTGTAGAAAAAATTAAAACTCAACATCCGGAAATAGATACTGTTATACGAAATCTAACAAAAGATGAAATCCCACATCTTAACGAACTCCATTTCAATTCATTTATGACACCTGCACAGAACCTTTCTGCTGAACTGAAGGATGCAATATCTTATTCAAATGATGCTTTAGAAGAACTGTTACCGGCAGATATACTGGTCATAGATGTGCCCATGTATAATTTGAGCATTCCTTCATCACTTAAAGCATGGATAGACCATATCGTTAGGGTTGGTATAACTTTTCGTTATTCAGAAAATGGAGCAGAGGGATTACTGAAGGATAAAAAGGTATTCCTGGCAATAGCAAGCGGAGGAATTTTTTCTGAAGGACCATTAAAGGAATTTGACCTTACTGAAAAATACATGCGGAATGTATTAGGTTTTCTGGGTATTACAGACATAACTGTTTTTAGGGTTGAAGGCTCTGCAATTCCTCAATTTAAGGATGAAGCTTTACCAAAAGCACTGCAGTCTGTAGCAGCCTATAGTTTATAAAGACAGAAACAATTGGGATATAGGTTAGCAGCCTGTCAATTTTCCGACAGAAAATCTTTATCTTTACAATAGACAAAATTAAGACCAAATAATGAAGAAAATAGGATTTTTATCGTTTGGGCATTGGGCCAATCATCCGGCTTATAAAACGCGTACGGCTAGCGATACGTTACTCCAATCTATTGACCTTGCTGTTGCAGCCGAAGAGATTGGTATAGATGGCGCTTATTTTCGCGTACATCATTTTGCAGCTCAGTTAGCTTCACCATTTCCTTTACTTTCGGCTATTGGGGCCAAAACAAGTAAGATAGAAATAGGTACGGGAGTGATTGACATGCGTTATGAAAATCCGCTCTATATGGTGGAAGATGCCGGAGCTGCCGACCTGATTTCGGAAGGACGATTGCAATTAGGAATAAGCAGAGGTTCGCCGGAACAGGTTATTGAAGGCTGGCGCTATTTTGGATATGAACCAAAAGAAGGAGAAAACGATGCCGATATGGGGCGCAGTAAGGCCATGGAATTTTTACAAAGACTGGATGGTGTTGGTTTTGCCCAACCTAATCCAACTCCGATGTTTCCTAATCCGCCGGGTTTACTGCGTTTGGAACCTTACTCAAAAGGATTGCGTGAACGTATCTGGTGGGGAGCCGCTTCGAATGCAACAGCAGTTTGGGCAGCAGAAAACAGAATGCACCTCCAAAGTTCAACCCTGAAATTTGATGAAAGCGGCAAGCCTTTTCATGTACAGCAAGCCGAACAAATCCGATTGTATAAGGAAGCCTGGAAAAAAGCAGGACATCCGGGAGAACCAAGAGTGTCTGTGAGTCGTTCTATCTTTGCTTTGGTAAATGACCAGGACCGACTTTATTTTGGTCAGGAAGCCAATAGAGTAGACCAGATTGGAATGATTGAACCCGGCAGAAATGCCATTTTTGGACGGAGCTATGCCGCAGAACCGGATAAACTGATAAAAGAATTGGCCGAAGACGAAGCAATTCAGGAAGCCGACACCTTGCTTTTGACTATTCCTAATACATTAGGTGTTGATTACAATGTGCATGTATTGTCATCTATTTTGGAGCATGTGGCACCGGGATTGGGATGGCGGTAGGCTTACCAGTTAAATCTTATATCATTAATACAAAAATAAAATCCCGGCTTGTTTAGGCTGGGATTTTTGTTTGGTATAGATTTAAATCTGATAAAATAATATTAATTGCACCTGAATTACTAAATCTGAGGCATTCCCACACTGCTTTATATTGATTGTTACCCCGGATGAAAAAGTAAATTTTTAACTACACGTGCCTACTTAAAAATACTTTTTATTTTCAAATAGTATTTGATTTATATAGTTTTTACTATCATATGATTTTATTTAAATAAATCATTATCAGTTTTTTATGAAAAAATAACTATACACGTGTATATATGCGTTGGTTGTTTTTGCTTTTTATTCACCTTGTTTTTTTTCTTTGTAATGACAGCTATTGTCTATTGCCAAAGCATATTTATCCTATGTTATTTGTATAAAGTGGGCAAGGGCTAATAGAGGTTTCTTGCTTAATTAGAACTGTATGGAACTAATAGATTAATGAATGATTTTGAATATGGGACATAATTTAGCAGTTGAAGAGCACCGGATATTAAAGAGCTTTATAAAACAATTTCTGGTTGAAAAAAATGACAGTTTGATTCAAAACCATGCCATTGAACTGACTTATATCACCAAATTGCTCAATAGTGTATTTGATACCTGTTTTGATTTTAAGGTCAGTGCTACTGATGTATACAGAATTTTCGAAGAATATGGCTATGTACATTCCATAGCAGGACCCAAACTGTCCATATGGACGGAAACATCTCACATTGAAGCTAACTCATGTGCTATTTATATTACTATTTCGCCTATAACAATATTGGAACTTAAAGCTGTTGCTGCCAGCCGTAAAATTGGATATACAACTGCAGAAATGTTTCAGATAGAGGAAGCACTAGTTAAACTTAGGGCTTTTTGGGCAACTGCTATTTAAAGTACTGTCCCCCACAGTTTTTATTTTTTAGTTCGCCTTTTTTTATACTTACCCCATCAGTCTTATCATCTTGTTGTTTTGAATGTTTTTCTAAACAACCTTATTGTTAATTGTTGTTAGAGATCTATAAATAGAACAAACTTAACCTTAAAATGCCAGTGATGAACTACAAATTTCTAACCTTATTATTTGCCATGGGAGCCTGTGGGGCTTATGGAGAGGTTGGAATTAGAACCGGAATGTCTGATAATTCTATCCGGTTAGAGGCCGTTGCTAATAACAAAGGTATTTTGCTTTCTCAGGCAACTCATACCGGCACAATAGCTATTGCAAAAAAAGATAATACCAACAGCCTGTCTGTTTCTGACAAAGTAACTACTTCCGATAATGCAGGAGGTTATGGGATAGATTATAACCAATTATTGGAAAGCACTGGAAATCTCCAACTATCGCAAAAAGCATTGCGACAGACCGTCATGATATTGATTTTCTTTTTAATATCCTGCACTATTCTGTTATTGCTGCTGTTACGTGCGTATAAAAAAATCAGAAACGATTATAAAAAGAAGGTTGTGTTATGTGAGCTTCTTAAAAATAAAAACAGTTCTTTATCTGAAGCAGATACAATTAAATCTAACCTGGTTTCCATATTGGCTCATGATTTCCGTTCACCTCTTATTTCAATGCTTTATATGATGCGATTGTTAGAAAGAAATTCGGAATTACTTACCAAATCAGAAAAGGAATCTTTTTATCTGGCTATGAGCAACGATATTTCAGTAACGCTGGAAAATTTTGATGCTACCCTGCAATGGATTAAACACCAGCTTGGAGAATTTAAAATCAATTTTGAAACCGTAAATATCCGTTCGCTGCTTAATGAAGCCATTAGCGGTTACAAGGCACAACTTAATGAAAAAAGTATAACCGTTATTAATAATGTGCCTGAAGGCATTTTAACTACGTCTGACCGGGAAATGCTGCAATTCGTAAACAGAAACCTGCTATCGAATGCATTAAAATTTTCTCCTAAAGGCAAAACTATTGCTATAGATGCCCTCAAAACAGGGAAAGAAATTATAATTTCTGTAAAAGATGAAGGACCAGGACTATCCGATAATCAAATGAAAAAACTGTTTTCCATAAGCAGTAAAGGAGGTTCAACACGTGATGGCGCAGGTATTGCACTTTCGTTTAGTAAAGATTTTATAGTAAAACTTGGTGGAAGAATTTGGGCTGAAAACCGCAATACAGGTGGTACCATTTTCAGCTATGGCGTTCCATCCGGCTCAATTAATAGGGAAAGAACCACCGCCAAGATTGTGGCTTAATCATTACAGAAAGAACAAATAAAAAACACTATTCTTTATTTTCTGTTCCTGATGAAATATCCTTATTTTTTAAATTATCAATAAAATAGGAGGGAGAGATGCCTGTTTCCTTTTTAAATATTGTTGTAAATACCTCTCTTGACGAAAAGCCGCATAATTCAGCAAGATAACTTATTTTATATTCTCTGTGTTTGGGTTCTTCATAAAGTAATTCTACAATATAGTTTATCTTTAAGCCATTGATGTAATTATTAAATGATTTGCCCTTATATTTTTTTATAACTTCAGAAAGATATCGCGTGTTGGTATTCAGATGATTAGCCAACCAGGTAAGGCTAACTTCCTTTTTAATCACATTTTTAGATTTTTCAAATTTTTCCAGTTTCAAGAGTAGGGCATCAGTAGTTTCTTCTATAATAGTAAACGATTTATCTGACGAGATCTTACCATAATTTTCTTCTTCAGTAAGTCTGCCTGGTTTTTTTTCTGACTTTAGTTTTTCAATTAAGCTTTCATAGTTTTCATGTAAAATCCTGTTCTTTCTTTTCCAGAATAGCCTTACAACAAAAGCTATAATGACAAGAATACAACCGGAAATAATAACTATTATCGTTGTATGCTTCTTTTTTTCCTGTGAAACGATTTGGTTTACAGGCGCTTCAATACTTGCATTTTGCGCTGCCGTAATACTGTCGTTTATACTTGTATACAATTGCATATACTTTTTTGACAGAGCTTTGTTGTCTAATTCAAGATAAGAGTCTGCCAGCATTTCATAAGACTCTTTTCGCATATAAGGCGAATTAGCTTTTCTTTCTAATTCTAAAGCATTAGTAGCATATTTTATGGTGTTATTATAGTCTTTTTTTGCCTGAAAGAAACGGCCAAAAGAGTTTGATAGTAACACTCTGTTTATGGCCATAAGCTTGTATTTTTTATTATCGTATATGGCTATTGCATCCATAAAATACTTTTCGGCGAGATCTACTCTTTGTGGTTTATGCTGATTTATATAGAACATGCCAATATTGGAGTTAGTACCGGCAAGTATATCATATTTGTCATTAAGCTTAGTATCGGGGCTATTGTCATCAATTTGTTTTATTTCGTCCAAACTTTTTTTCAGGTAATGTAAAATGCTATCCTGGGAATAATTGTCGTCCATACGATCAAAATAGGTTATCATATTCCCATAAATGAGTGACGTTTTATAATGGCGCGTATTTTTCTGCTGAATTTTTTTGGAAGCTTTTAAGGCAGCCTGGTATTTTTCATAGCTTGGTTTGCTCAATCCCAATTGACCGTGCGCAAGTGCCATCATCCTGTATAAATCTGTGAGTGCTATATAATTTTTGAGTTCCAGTGCAAGGGGTTCCATTTCCCGACTGGTTTCAATCACTTTTTTATAATTATCTTCGCGCATATAAAAAACGGTTAACATGCTTCCGCTTTTTAGCAATCCTTCCTTATATCCGATTCGCTTGGAGGCTTCCCTTGCCTTTAGTATAATTTTTAAGCCTTTCTGATTGTCAACAAAATCTAAAGTGTATCCCGCATCTTTTAATAATTTGTCGATATCCTCTTTATTTGATTGGGCATTGAGTAGCGAAGAAAACAAGCAGAGAAGGAGTAAGGCCGAAAATATTCTGTTCATAAATTTTTATTTTGTGGGTACTGCAAATTTAATTATTTGTAATATACGTCTTACTATTAAGATTATTTTAATTACTGTATTTAAAAGTCCCGGATGAAAAATTTAATATCGTATTTTATTTTGTAATTTATTAAAAATCATATGTTTATGTATTGTGTTTAGTGTGATATATTCCGAAATGATTACACACATGGATGTACTTGCGTAGTTTTTTGGCTTAAAATTGCATTGAATTTCAGGCATTATTTTTAATTACAAACTACTATGGTTTTAGAAAGCATTTCAGGTTTTTATTGCAAATTAATTGAAGTTGGAACCGAAAAGTATACGCAAAAAATGGAAGTGGAACATATTAAATTATGGAATAAAAGTTTCCTTTCGCTCTCGCTTTTATTTTTTGCTATTTCTGTATATGATTTTATTTATATATCATCTTTAATTTCGTATTGCTTCTTTCTTCTGTCCATTCTCTTCTTTTATACGATATTCACAGATTTAAAATTTAATGCCCTTGCCCAAACCTTTACATATCTGTTATTGAGTTTTATTTTTTTTTATATATCTTCTCACATAGGGCTGGGGTCGGGAATTTATTTCTATTACATTCCGTTGATTCTATCATTACCTGTTTTTTTTAAAATCAGTAGAAATAAAAAGGCAATAGTATTAATATGCTTTTTCCTTTTTTTCATGATGTTTTTAGATATAAAGACAAATTCAGTTAAACATCCGGTAAACGATATGATTTTTTTCGAATCATTGCTGGGTTCAATTGGACTTGTGTTTTGGCTTGTCTGTTTTATCATAAGAAAACAAGCCATATCCATAAAATATTATAAAAAGAGGGTTGGAATATGGAAAAGAGAAGCAGAAATTGATATAGACAAATTAAAAGAAGTTATAGATATGGCTGTACAGAACAGTAGTCATTTCTTTCCAAAATTTAAGGAACTGTATCCTTATTTCTGCGAAAGGCTGATTGAAATTCAACCTAATGTCGTGGCAAGCGAACAGGAATTCTGTGCCTATATAAAATTGGGTTTTACCACAAAAGAAATAGCTAAGTTTACCAATTCCAGCATTAGAAGCATAGAGGGGAAAAAATACAGAATCAGGAGAAAATATAATATTAGCGAAAAGGTCGATATTTATGTATGGGCTGCTAATCTATAGAGTTTTTATATTTAATATAATTCGGTTCATTAAATAAACATAAAATCTGCGTAATCATCCTATCCGTGGCTAAAATACAATTGCACTAGAAGTCAGCCAATCATCTTTATCAAAATAATTAAAAAAAAAACACCGGCGTAAACCGGTGTTTTAAAAGTAACTGTCTCAAACGAATCTACTTAATAATCATGGTATATTCTCAATTACTTTTTGGGTACAATTAATTATTTATTATTGATTACAGAAAAAACATTCTTCTTGAAATTTCGGTACTGGTAAAAATGTACTTCAATCTTTTCCTTGAAATCGTTATGAGAATTCAGGAAAAAGGTTTCACATTGAAGGTCTTCACATTCTTTCAATACCTCTAATTTTCGGTCATAATTGATTAATTCTTCTTGAATTTCAGAATTCTGAACCTTGAAAACCTTCATCTTTTCCAAGATATTTGAATAAGACTTGTCATTTTTAGCTCCCAATAAATTGGAAAATAAAATGATTTCTTCTTCAATGATAGCCACTTCATCTTTCCAGCGGTCAACATCCCTGTTGATGAAAAACTTTTGCAAGTCATCCTGGTCCTGATGTATCTTGATTACCTCTTTTTTCATGGTCATTATTTTTGTAAAGCGTCCGGTTGTTCTACATTCAGAATTTTTATGGCGTTCATTCCGGATGGGAATTGCCACATAATTTCATCTGAAACAGCATAGCCAAATAACGCCAGCCCCATAGGAGCCAGAATTGACAATCTGTTTTGTGAAATATCGCTTTTTTCGGGTGTAACAATCTGGAAGCTTTTCGGGTCACCAAAAGGCATCTGTACTGTTACTATAGAATTAAACCTTACAATCTCTTCAGGCATGCTTTCCTTGTCCATAATCGTTGCCGATTTAAGCTCATTAGCCAGCTTTTCAATAGAAGCCTTGTAAGTTTTGTCTACATTATGACCTGCATTAGAGATAATCTGTCGCAGCATTTCATATTCTCTTTTCTCGATGATTATTTCTTTCATGATTCACTACAATTAATTAAGGGAAAATACCACGTTGTATATAAGCAGTTTCAATTCTGGAAATAGCCAGAATGTAGGCAGCCGTTCTCCAGTCTACCTGCTTTTCATTTACGATATTTTGCACTTTTTTGTAGTTTTCAGTAAGTTTCTTTTCGATTTTAGCCATAACTTCATCCAATGGCCATAATTCACCATTACGATTTTGCAACCACTCAAAGTAGCTACCAATAACACCACCTGAGTTACATAAGATATCCGGGATAATAGTGATTCCTCTTTCCAAAAGAATTCTTTCTCCTTCGTTATCTGTTGGTCCGTTGGCACCTTCTGCTACTACTTTAGCTTTAATATCATAAGCATTGGCAGCAGTAATTTGGTTACCTAAAGCAGCCGGAATTACAAAATCACAGTCTAAAGCGAAGAAATCTTTTGGTTCCATTTCTTTAGCACCAGTAAATCCCTGGATGGAACCTTTTCTTGGTTTTGAATGCTCGTACAAATCATTAACAGAAATTCCATTCTCATTGATAATTGTAGCGTGAGCATCCTGAACAGCCAATAATTTAGCCCCATCTTTTTCCATGAAGTAAGAAACCCAGTAACCCACGTTTCCAAATCCTTGAACGATGTATTTTTTACCGGCTAATGTTTCATTCTTGTTTTCGAAGAAAAGTTTTAGAGTCAGGTAAACACCAAATCCTGTAGCACGGTCACGACCTTCTAATCCACCGGAACCAACAGGTTTTCCTGTTACTACGTGTTTGTTGTTTGACCTTTCAGATGGAGATTTTGTTGACATATAAGTGTCAGCAATCCATGCCATCGTTTGCTCGTTTGTATTTACGTCCGGAGCAGGAATATCCAACTCTGGACCAATATTATCGCCCAAAGCGAAAGTAAATCTTCTTGTGATTCGCTCTAATTCAGAAAGCGAATAATCTCTTGGATTAATCTGGATACCACCTTTAGCACCGCCATAAGGCAATCCTGCCAATGAAGTTTTCCATGTCATCCACATTGCCAAAGCTTTGGCATCATCTCCGTCCATTGTAGGGTGGAATCTCAAACCACCTTTGTATGGTCCAAGAGCGTTGTTATGCTGAACTCTGTAGCCAGTAAATACTTCTACTTGTCCGTTATCCATCTTCACAGGAAAATGAACAAGGATTTCATTATTTGTAATTGATAAAATCTTCCTGATATCAGGATTCAAATTCATAATGTCAGCAGTTTTATTAAACTGTTCCATTACATTTTCATACATGCTTTTTTTAGCAGGTTCTTTTGCAGTAATCATAATTTTATTGATAGTGTTCGCAGTATATTTTTTTGTTCTCTTTCCAGGCGCAATAATTGTTCCTTTCACAATTAATGCATAATCCTATTTTTACCTGATGTTGCAATATCTCTAAACCGCATGATTTGATACCATTAAAAATATTTTCGGTACAGGCAATAATCGGAATCTGGGTTTGAGGAGATTTCTTAAAGGAAAGCTCCTGTAAATTTTGTGACATAATAACTCTATTCAATTATGGTGACGTGCCATAAAACAAACTGTGTGCCATAGTGTGATACATTTTTAAAAATATTTGATAATCAGTTAATTACTTTTTGAACAATTTTATAATCTAAATAAATACCGGAGAGAAAAGTACCAATCGGGTAAAAACTCCCCGGATATCTTAAAGCAGTTTTTGCCTTAATGTTTTTCTGTCTATCTGTAGAATTTCTGCTGCTTTGGTTTTATTGTCGCCAACAGCATGCAGTACTTTTAGTATGTGGTCTTTTTCAATATCTTTTAAGGGCTTTAGGGTTTCTCCTTCGGTAGGTTGTTGGTATTTCAAATAATCAGGAATGTCAACTATATCGATTGCGTAATCACACATAATTATCATTCTCTGTATAATGTTTTCTAATTCTCTCACATTTCCCGGCCACGAATGTCTTAGCAGGATTTCTATTGCCTTGTCAGAAATCGTACAATTCGGTTTTCCGTATTCAATGCCGTATTTTTTTATAAAGGTAGTAATTAAAGGACGGATGTCGTTCTTTCTTTCTCTCAAAGGTTTCGTTTCAATGCTTACTACATTTAGCCTGTAATACAAATCTTCGCGAAAGTTTCCTTTTTGTACCATTTCATATAAGTCATTATTGGTGGCAGAAATGACCCTGACGTCTATTTTATGGGCTTTTTGTGAGCCTATTCTTGTGACTTCCTTTTCCTGTAAAACCCTCAACAGTCTGGTTTGCACAGCTAATGGTGCCGTGCCAATCTCGTCCAAAAAGATTGTTCCGCCGTTTGCTGCCTGGAATAAACCAATCTTGCTTTCATTAGCACCTGTAAAGGCGCCCTTTTCATAACCAAATAATTCCGATTCCATCAGGTTTTCAGGAATTCCGCCACAATTCACAGCCACAAAAGGGTTTGATGCAAAAGAGCCCTTAAAATGAATGGCTCTGGCAATCAGTTCTTTTCCGGTACCGCTTTCGCCCTGAATTAAAACGGTAGCTTTATTGTTTTTGACGCGTTCAATAACGTCAACTAAATTTTCAAATTGTTCGGAATCACCAACAATACCGGCATAATTCGTTATCTTTTTGTCTGAATCGGGAAGAGTAGGAGAGCTTTTTTTCTTTGAACCTATTTTTCCTTCAAACGAATTCTGTACCGCCTTTTTTAACTCTTCACTGGTAAATGGTTTTACGAGATAATCCAAAGCACCAGATTTTACAGCATTAACAGCCGTATCAACCGAAGGAAACCCGGTAATAACCAGTTTAGGAATTTCAGGAAAATGTTCTTCGGCAAATTTGATTAGCTCAATTCCGTTCAGGCCGGGCATTTGCAAATCTGTAATCAATAAATCGATAGCTACAACTTTAAGAATATCAATAGCTTCCATTACCGAAGAAGCTTTATAGGTATGGAAATTCTGCGCCTTTAAATTACGCTGTAACAGTTCCAGCATATCATAATTGTCATCAACAATCAATATGTTTTCTTTTTTCAGCATTTTTTAGGAGTTTAAAGGGAGCCTTACTTGAAAAATTGTACCTTTTGGTTGGTTGTCCAGTGCTATAATGTCGCCTTTATGACTTTTTACTATACCATGCACAACGCTCAATCCTAAGCCGGAACCTTCACCAATGGGTTTTGTAGTAAAGAATGGTTCAAATATTCGTGATTTGATTTCTTCCGGGATACCACTTCCTTCGTCGGCAATCTCAATGTAAAAATTATTGGAATCGTCAGTAACTTTAACAGTAATACTACTGTTTTCAGGAGCTACGTAAATCGAATTTATAAGGATATTAAACAGAACCTGGGTCAATTGGATATTGTCTATCTGGGCTTTTAGTTCCGGATTGTCAAAGATAAGCTCATAAGAAACCTGTGCCTTTTTAAAATTAGGACCCAGGAGTGATAAAGCCTCAACTACAATAGGTTTAATAGGAACAACCTCCATATTTTGAGGCATTTCACAAGAAAAGAACATCAGTTTTTTGACAATTTCCCTGGAATAAATGGCCGCATTGATGATTTTTGAAACATCCTGAGCTACCTGTCTATCAATATTCTGTTCGTTTATCAATTCGGCAAAACCTAGTATATTTCCTAGTGGTGTATTGAGTTCATGGGCAATTCCGGCTGTTATTTCACCAAGAATTGACAGCCTGTCAATGCGCTCCACACTTCTTTGCAACTGCTTTTCTCTTTCCCGGATATGATTTTTCTCAATATAATTGCCAATTTCAAGGGCAACTTTATCCAACAGTTGTTGTTCTTCCTCAACCAGAAAAAAAGCCCCGCTGCTTATTGGATAATGTACTTTGATAAAACCGGCTTCTTTTTCAAAAATAGAAATAGAACTGACCTGAAAACGGGTATCTTCCGGAAGTTTTGACGTTGTGAAATAAAAGTCATTGCATTGGAGCTCCACTATACTAACATCGCTAAACCGCCAGGCAATTTTCACAATAGTACATATTTCCCTTAAGGCAGATTCAGAGCAGTTTGCATTCATGCTCGTGGTCTTTGAAATATCATAAAGACAGCTCAATTCCTTGATGCGTTCCTTAAGTTTTTCTTCTGTTGATATTTCAAGCATTTTTGCCTAATTTATAAAATAGTGGACCGCAAAGTTACTTATTAAATAGAATTGCAAAAAAATATTTGCTTCTTTTTAAGAAAAGTGAAAAAAAACTGGGTTTGGGTTATAAACCAAGGCGTTGTTTTAACCTTTGGAATAGGAGTGAAATTGTAAAAGCGTCATTAGAAGCCGTGTGCCTGTCACTCTTCGATATCTTAAAGTAAGCACCTAATTCATCTAAGCTAAACTGCTTTTCTTCAGGGAGTTGTTTCCATTTCTTGAACATTACTTCAATGTCCAAAGCCTCATTTTTAAGTTTGCCACAATGTAATTTTTCTAAGGCAGTATTAATCATGGCAATATCAAAATGAATCCGGTGTCCTATCAAAACGGCATTGCCTAAATAGTTAATAAAAGCTTCTATGGCCTCACTTTCGGAATGTTTTTCCTCAGGAACTCCTTTTATGACACCTGTTTTTAAGGCTGTTTCAGGAGTAAATTTCTCCTGAAAAATAAGTGCCTCAAAACTATCTTTTACAACAATAGTATTGTTTTCTATAGCTACGGCACCAATAGACAGGACGACATCTTTTTCGGCATCCAGGCCTGTAGTTTCAGTACTAAATGCCACAAATCTTCTGGATTTGTTCTCAAACTTTCCGAGATAATCTTTCCAGAATTGTGGGTAATCTTTATTTATTTTTAGCCAATCCAGCATGATTTATGAAAAATAGGTGAGCTTAAACCTGCTCTTGATTAGTTCCTGAACTTCTTTTATAGGGATAAAGCAATTTTTTAGCTTGACTTTATCAGTTTTTGAAAGCTCTTCCAGATTAATAAATTGTCCGGAGCTGTCATTTTTTAAACCCTCTACAGTCCTGAATTCGGATAGTGTAAGGAAAGCTTCGGCACAGTTTAGGAACAATTCTGAATTTCTAGGGTCGGCAATTGCTAACTGTTTGAAACGCATATAAGTATTGTTGATTCCTTTTATATTCTGATGCAAAACTAACAAACGCCCGGCATCAATAAGCGGGGTAAGGGCTCTTGTTTTGATGTCAAACATATCTTTATTTTCGCCTTCTTCTTCGACCAGGAATTGGCGAAAGAATCCTAATGGCGGTGGTTTTCTCAAGGCGTCATTGCCCAGATAGTCAAAAAACAATTTGTTTCCTTTCGCATTTTTGAAAATGATTTCCGTAAGGGCTTCTTCGATAGAAGTTTCGCCAAAAGCAATTTCATAGTCAAAGAAAATAGTGTTTATCACTTCACTGTTTTCACCTGGAGTATTAATCCAATTTCCGTATTGTTTAATCCAGTCTGTCAGTGATTTACACCACATCATATTGCTTGAAACAAAACCATCCGGACTTAAGAAATAACCCACCTTTTCAAGGGTAGAAGTTGTTCTTCGGGCCAAACGCAGGAAATAATCTTTTACATCGCGGTATTTGTCCTGAGGCACATCTTCAAAAATCAAAAAGCTATCCTGGTCAGTTAGCAATAACTGTTCTTTTCTGCCCTGGCTGCCAATACTCAACCATGCAAATCGGGCAGGAGGAGAGCCCATTTCAAGAATAGCCAAATCAATAGCACGTCTTGTAATGGCGGTGTTGATTTCTCCTGAAATATTCATGATATGCGAAACCGGAATGTCTTTCGTAATTGAAGTCTGTATCAATTCTGATAATTTTTCACGAATACGTTTCAAATCTTTAGCTGATTGTGCACGTTTAACTTCCTTAATCAATACACCAGGGTTATTGGCCTGTGCAACCACCAAATCATTTTCAGAAATAATTCCCCTTACAGGAGATTTGTCTGAACCGTCTTCCGTAACGCAGAGATAATCTACATTGTATTTAAGCATATATACCTGAGCTTCAGCAAGAGAAAGGTCTTCAGGTACCGTCACTACAGGTGAAGTCATTATTTTAGCTGCGGTAGTCGTGATTTGGAAGTGACCGGTAGCAATCTTAGAACGTAAATCTTTATCAGTTACGATTCCAATCGGGAAATCATCTTTTGTGATAATGACACTCCCAATCAGCTTGTCGGTCATCATCTGGGCAATATCTCTAACAATAGCTTCAGGTGAAGCTGTTATTGGCTCTTTTGAATACTGGATGGATTGGAAATATTGTATATCGGCCTGTTGTTCCTTATAGATAATATTTTCAGAAATCAGCTTTCCTCTATGTTCTTTGTCATAGGGATTTCGTGTATTGGAGGCAAAGCTCTCCAGCATAAAACTCATTACATCATGATTGGCAAACACATAGGGTTGGAAAATCTGTATTGGAATTGCATAAACAATACTCTCTTCACGGGCTTTTGCCGTCATCAGATAATTGTTTTTGGCAAAAAATGGACGAAGCCCTAAAATATCGCCTTCATCACATTTGTCAATTAAAGTTTCTTCGGCATCAGAAGTTACGGATAACCCAATAGCCCCGGAAGCCACAATGTAAAAGCTATCATGACAGGCATCGCCAATCTGGAAAAGAATCTTACCTTTTTCGAGATAAAGTACCTTAACTTCAGAAGCAATATGCAGTAATTCCTGGTAATTTAAGCTGTTGAAAGGCGGATAGTTCTTGAGAAAATCAACAACCTTCTCCGCAATCGGGTTTTTCATAAAATCTTGTTAGCTAGATGATAAGTAAAAATAAAATTTATTCTGATTCTTTGCAAAAGAAGTTTAAAAATACTTCCACGCTATTTTGCCTGAATTTGTGAAAGAGTAATCAGTACAATAGAACCAAGGGCAAGAACAATTCCGATATAGTTTTTTAAAGTGACTTTCTCTTTAAAAGCTATAATTCCAACCAAACTGCCCAAAACAATTACACCCAGGTTCATAGCCGCGAAAACGGTGGAAGGATTCTCTGAAAAAGCCTTATGTGCTTTTAAATAAAACAGGATATTTCCAAAGTTTAAAATTCCTAAAAAGGCACCTATAATAATGTTTTTCCATTGTATGAGATTCTTCTTTACAAAAACAGAGTATATCGTAAAACACAATGCCAATACTAAAGCGCCACAGAATACTATAAATAGGGAAGTGGTGTAAGGAATACTTTTTTCCAGAGCAATCTGCTTAAATAAGATATCAATGATTCCAAACCCTAATAGTACCAACACGGGAAAAATCCATCTGTTTTCCTGGGTGTCTGATTGTTTTTTGGATAGTGTAAGGAAAATTGCCGGAAAACCAACTATCAGCCCCATTAATTTTAAAGTTGTAAAGTTTTCCTTAAAAATAAAATAAGCTGCCAGAATAGGAATAAACAGGGATAGGCGTTGGGCAATATCAGTCTTAACTATACCAATGTGTTTTATAGAAGAAGCCAGTAATAAGAACACAGAAGGCAATAAAACGGCAAGTCCTATATATATTTTCCAGGGCGAACTGCTATTTACCACAGAAACATCAGGCCGGAAGGTAATATAACATAATCCCAACGCCAAAATATAGTTTACAGCTATGACCTGGATAATATCAAATGAATATCTTTTTGAAAATTTAAGAAGCGCTCCTACCGAAACACTGCAAATTATGCTTAAGACTATATAGAACATTTTAAAATCTTTTAACTACAAAAGTAACTGAAAATCGCATTCATTTTTGGTGTTAAAATTCTTAAAAGAATTATAAATAAAAAATCAACAGACATTCACTTGATTATCTTTACTAGCCAAAACATAACAAATTAACAATCAACACAAATCACATGAAACTACAAAAAAGAATTGGAATATTTCTGATGACATTAGTAATGACTGCTTTCGCGAATGCCCAGGATAAAAAGGCAAGTCCGGCAGAAACAGTTACCGGAAAAATTAATGGTGCAACAATTACTATCAACTATGGTAGCCCATCCGTAAAAGGAAGAGCTATTTGGGGAGAACTTGTTCCTTTTGGAGAAGTATGGCGAGCCGGAGCTAATGAGGCTACAACTTTTGAAACCGATAAAGAAATTACCGTTGAAGGAAAAAAATTACCTGCCGGAAAATATGCTTTCTTTGTAATTCCGGAAAAAGATGCCGCAACCATTATTTTCAACAAAGAGTGGAAACAATGGGGGGCTTATAAAATGGATGCCAAACAGGACCAGTTAAGAGTAAAAGTAACTCCTAAAAAATCAGCTTCAATGACTGAAAAGCTGGTTTATAAAATCAACAAGGACAATATTACCCTAAGTTGGGAAAACTGGGATATCCCTGTAAAAATTAAATAGATTTTCTTCAATACTTAATTTAGATGAAGCACTGTCTGTAAAGGGCAGTGTTTTTTATTTTATGTCAGTTGTGTAGTACTGATTATTTTTTTAAATTTATAGTGTAACAACAATCATAACCATGGCATTTATAGACTATTACAGCGTTTTAGAAGTTGACAAAAAGGCTAGTACTGACGAAATAAAAAAAGCATACCGGAAATTGGCCCGGAAATACCATCCGGATTTAAACCCGAATGATACTGAGGCCAATAAAAAATTCCAGCAGATTAATGAAGCCAATGAAGTCTTAAGCGACCCTGAAAAAAGAAAAAAGTATGATGCTTATGGTGAAGACTGGCAGCATGCAGAAGAATATGAAAAGGCAAGGCAATCTCAATCACAATCGCAATATTCAGGCAGTTCCTATTCCAATTTTGGCGATGATGCTTCATTTGGCAATGCTGATTTCTCGGATTTTTTTGAATCCATGTTTGGAGGCAGACGAAGTGGTGGGAGGCAAGCCGGTTTTAAAGGACAGGATTACAATGCCGAACTGCATTTGAAACTCCGCGATATTGCCCAAACCCATAAGCAGACCATTACCGTAAATGGTAAAAACTTAAGAATTACAGTTCCGGCAGGTGTAGCAGACGGACAAGTTATAAAACTAAAAGGACACGGAGGTCCGGGAGCCAATAACCGACCGGCAGGGGATTTGTATATTACGTTTAGGATTGAAGAAGATGCGGAATACAAACGACTTAACAACGATTTATACAAAACCGTAAGTTTGGATTTGTTTACGGCAATTTTAGGAGGAGAAATTACAGTTGAAACCTTAGATGGAAAGGTTAAGCTGAAAGTTCCGCAAGAAACCCAGAACGGAACAAAAGTCAGGCTTAAAAACAAAGGCATGGCCGTTTATAAAAAAGAAGGCTCATTTGGTGACCTTATTATAACGTATGATATTAAAATTCCAACCAACTTGACTGAAAAACAAAAAGAAGCTTTTAGGGAATTATCTAAACTTTAATAAATTTAGGAAATGAAAATCGAAAGAATCATTATATCAGATTACTGCAACCATTATAAAATTGAAAGGACATTCATAGATATTCTGGACGAAATGGGAATCATTCCGTTTGAAAACAAGAATAATGAAAAATTTATGGATTCTGAAAAATTAGAAGATTTAGATCGTTGTCGGCAATTGTATTATGAACTGCACATCAATCCGGAAGGAATTGACGCGATTTTAAATCTGCTTCAAAAACAAAAAAAACTCCAGCAAGAAATCCAGGATTTAAAAAACCGATTACGATTGCACGAATAATTATTTACGCCTTTTAAAATATTTTGGTACGTAGAATAATAAGAAGATAACAAGCAGTATAAATAAATATTCCATTGATATGATTTTGTATGCAAATATAGTTGTGATAAAGGAGAATATTGGTTTAGTTTGGGAAAAGTTTATTTTACATAATATAAATTATAGGTCAAAAAATATACATTTTTAGAACTACAATGTACCTCGCATTATCTTAAATAACTTTGGTATTTATATGATATGGTTATTCTTAAGAAAATCCCTTTAATTTTATTAGAAATTTTTTAAATCAATTTTTAACTGCTTTTGTTTGGTAGAAATATAAATGCAGTCAATTCTTTTTTAAAATTTTTATTCAAAGTCTATACGTTAATTTATCTTTTCCTCTCAAGCATTATGCGTTATTTTCAACTTTATTATTTTTGAGTTAAAGTTTATTGTTTTATAATTTTAAAAACCGACCAAGCTAAAATGTAATAATTCGTTCAGATCAAACAGTTTACATTTTTTAACGCTTCGCTACGTCCGTTTTATTCACGGGTTTTTATTTGTTTTTAAAGGTGTTCATGAATGCTGTGCATTTGTAAACGCTCATTCATCAATGCCGGAGTGTGTGCTTCAATCATGTTTCTATTTAACATAATGTAGAGAAATTCTGCTTTAAGAAAATCCTGTTTTAGTGTTATAAATCAGCATTTTATAAAATAATAGTACTACTCTACTGCTCTATTTAGTCATTGATATACCACAGGTTTTCCTTATAAAATTCCTCTCTCGGCATTTCGATTTCTACGATGATTTTCTTTTCATAAACTTTCAGAGCCAGCTTATCGCCTGCCCTGAATCTGCTTTTCTTTAACCATTTGTCACAAATGGTGATTATGGGATGATAATTATGAAAGTTAAATACTTTACGGCAAACCGTAATTTTACGTATTTCCAATAGCTTATCTTTGTTTCTGCTGGCGTCTTTTATATGATTGTGCTTTTATGCCGTGAAGTAAAACAAACCCACTGGGGCAATCAATTCCTAATCAGAATGTTTTATCTTGAAAAAAGCATAATTTAGAAACTTCATTTACCAATAGTTGTTAATTATTTTAACTAAAAACAGTATATTTGAGATTTATGATACATACCGATATGCCAAACAAGAAAATACACCAAGGTCGAAACATAAAGCGTTTCCGTGAAATGCTCGGCATCAAGCAGGACGCCCTTGCCTACGAATTGGGCGAAGACTGGAACCAAAAGAAAATCTCTCTCTTGGAACAAAAAGAATCCGTAGAAAAGGATATTTTAGAACAAGTGGCTAAAATCCTGAAAGTGCCTACCGAGGCTATTGAGAATTTTGATGAAGATTCGGCTATCAATATCATAGCTAATACTTTCCATGATAGTGCTGTTGCAAATACTTTTACTGAGGGCGCGCAGGCAAACTTCCATTGTACATTCAATCCTCTCGATAAAATGGTTGAGCTTTACGAACGTATGCTTCAACAGCAAAAGGAAATGATTGAGAAGTTGGAACAACTTATAAAAAAACAATAATAACTCCCCTATTATCTAATCATCCTACTAGTTAGCCTTTTGGTTAAAAGTTTTACTTTGGAATAAACTCATTAGTAAAACCGTCTTTTTCTCTATTAAAACTAAATAACAATTAATCTGAACATTGTCTATTATGAAAATATTCGCTTACGGTTCAAATATGAATCTCAACCGGCTGAAAGAAAGAGTACCATCAGCAAATAAATTGCTTAACGTATTTATAAAAAGTTATACCATAAAATGCAATAAGATTAGTACAGATGGGTCTTCTAAAGCGAATATTATTAAAACAAGCAATGACGATGATATTGTTTGGGGAGTAATTTTTGAAATTGATGATAGTGAAAAGCCTAATTTAGATGAATATGAAAGAGGATATAATGAAAGTACATTATCCTTTTTGGATTCAGAAAATAATCCACATCAAGCGCAAGTCTATATAGCTGACGAGAGTGCTATTAATGAGGATCTTCTTCCTTATGATTGGTATAAAGAATATATAGTTTCAGGGGCTAAAGAGAATGATCTTCCACAAGAATATATTGAAAAGCTTGAAGCTATTAATTTTATTGAAGACACGGATACTGAAAGATGTAATAAAAATCTCGGTGTATCACAAAAAACAGAAGCTAACGACACTACAGAAAATGTTCAGGTTCAAAGTGCAATACCTACAATGAATAAAGGGTCTGAATGGAGAAAATGGGATTTACATGTTCACACGCCGTTTTCTATTCTGAATAATGGTTTTGGAAATGATTGGGATGTATATGTAAAAAAATTATTTACTAAAGCATTAGAAAATAATGTTTGTGCAATTGGAATAACAGACTATTTTACTATTGAGGGATATAAAAAACTGAAAAGAGAATACCTTGGGGATGAACATAAATTGAATTCTCTATTTACACCAGATGAAATAGAGAAAATCAAGAAAATTTTAATTCTTCCAAATGTTGAATTTAGGTTAAAAAAACTTGTTGGTAGTAATAGAATTAATTTTCATGTTCTTTTTTCTGATACAGTTAAGATTGAGGATATTGAAGAAAATTTTTTGCATGAATTGGACTTTGTATATGAATCTGCGCCTCAAACTGAAGATGAGAAACATAAATTAAAAGAGAGAAATTTACAAGAGCTAGGTAGAAAATTAAAAGCCCAACATGAAACCTTTCGTTCCAAGTCTGATTTAGAAATTGGAATGATGAATGCTGTTGTAGATGATGAACAAATTACCCAAATCTTAATTAATAAAGCTTCAAAATTTAAGAATAAATATTTCATCTTACTCCCGTGTGATGAAGATCTTAGCAAAGTTAGTTGGAATGGTCAAGATCATCAGGCAAGAAAGCTACTCATACAAAAGTCTGATATTTTGATAGCAACCAATCCCAATACTATTAAATGGGCTTTGGGTAATGATTCTGTTCATGAATATATTACTGAATTCAAATCTTTAAAACCATGTATAGGCGGTAGTGATTCTCATAATTATGAAGAATTATTCGTTAAAAATTCTGAAAGAGGAACTTGGATAAAAGCAGATGTTAGTTTTGAAGGATTAAGACAAATAATATTTGAGCCTGCAGATAGAGTTTATCTTTCAAAGGAAAAACCCAATAAAAAGGATTCAAAGAATATAATAGAAGAAGTAAAAATTATATCGAGCGATAATACTTTTACCAATAAATCGCTTTTCTTTAATGATAATTTAAACGTAATTATTGGCGGAAAATCTTCTGGCAAATCTATTCTTCTATATAATATTGCCAGAACTTTGTTCCAAGATAGCAATGAACATAGCTTATTGAAGTTCTATAATCCAGACACCAAAAAAGAAGAATACAAATATGAATTTGGAGCTGATTTCGATTTCATTGTAAAACTCAAATCTGGTGTTACACAGTCTATAAAAAGACAAAAAGAAGATGCTAGTATTTTATCAGGTATTAAATATATTCCGCAAAATTATTTATCTGAGCTTGCTGAAAGGAAATTTAAAAAATCGAATGAACTAAATAAACTTGTAAGAGATCTAATATTAGAAGATCCTGAATCCAATAAAGAGTATAATGATTTTCTTACCAAAGTAAAGCAAAATGATAAGTTTAGAGAGAATTTTATAAATAATTATTTCAATATAACAAACGATATTAATGAGTTAAAAGAAAAGCTCATTAATATTGGAAATAAAGAAGCTCTTCATAAAAATATATCCAATGTTGATGAAGAAATGAAGAAGCTGAAAGAAGAAGCTGGCTTTAGTACTGAAGAAAATGAGAAATTTGATGGGTTAAAAGAAAGTGGTAAAACCCTTAAAATACAGCACTCGAATGTAGAAGAAGATTCGAGAAAAATACGTGATTTTAATTCTGAATTATCAGGTAATATCAATGAACTTATTTCTAGAAAGAACTTATTCCTTACTTCTATTCAAGACGAAGATATTAAAACACACTATTCAGCAAAGTATTTAGCACTTGATGAGATAGCGAATATGTTGAATGAAATAAATAAAGATGTTTTAAGAAATGATAACAATCAGTTCATTAATGATAGTATTATAAAAAGTAAGATCAGCTCAATTGAACAAAGTATAGATAAAAACACAAAAGATCTAGAGCCATTTAATTTAAAAGCTGAAATCAGATCAAAAATTGATTATTTTCAAAAGTCACAATCGGAAGATGAAAGCAAGTTAAATAATATTATAACCCTTGAAAAAGAGATAAAGACTAAAGAAGATGCTTTGAAAATTGAATTTGACAAAATTTTCGAATTATATCAATCTAATTTTGATGAATACACTTCGGTAATTTCAAAACTAGAAAAACGAATTAATTCGTTAGAGGATGAAAATCTGCAAATAAAAGGAATTGTCAAATTTAATTTTAATAATTTCAAAGATGGTTTTATTGAAATTAGTAATTCAACATCTAAATCCTATGACGGATATGATTTATTTGGCTTAGATAATACCTCTATTCCTGAAGTTTCTAAACTAATTGAAGAAAAAAAGGATATTTTTAATAGAATAGTTGCTAATAATTATAAATTACGTAGGCAAATATCTCCTGCCCAAGCAGTAAAAAATTTATTATATGACAACTACTTCGATTATTGGGAAGTTTCGTCTAATAACGATACTTTATATAAAATGTCTGCTGGTAAGGCGAGTTTTATTATTCTTAAATTAATCATTGGACTTAGTAAATCTGATGCTCCAATATTGATCGATCAACCTGAAGATAACTTAGATAACAGGTCAATTACTAAAGAATTGATTGAATATTTAAAATCAAAAAAACAAGAAAGACAAATAATCTTAGTTACACATAATCCGAATATTGTTGTTAATGCGGATGCTGAAAACATTATGATTGCTCATCAATACGGTCAGAACGCAAATGAATCTATTGAAGAATTTAAATTCGATTATATAAATGGAGCATTAGAAAATAGTTTTGATTTGATTCCTGATTCAAAAAACATTCTTGAATCTATGGGAATAAGAGAACACATTGCAGATATAGTTGAAGGTGGTAAAGATGCATTCCTTACAAGAGAGAAAAAATATAGATTCCACTAATAATATAATAATACTTTGTAATATCTATAACAAATGAACTAATGGAAAAAATAAATATTGAATATCTTAAAACTGATTTAGTTGAGGAGGAATTTGAAATTGAGCAATTTTGGCTTGATATTAGAAAAGAGATTTATAATATAGAAGAAGATAATACTCTTGTTTACTATTCTATTAGAAGAGGTCATGCATCGGCATATATCGGAGAGTATGCAGGAATATTTTTTCACCTTATAATAACTATTTTACCATTAGCAGATGCAACTCTTTCTATATGGGAAAAGATTTACAATCACATTAAGGGTAAAAGAGAAAAAGGAAAAATAGTACGGGTTTTAAATTTAACTCTATTAGAAAATCTTTGTAAATGTGATTTGATTATTCATAAAAATATAAAAGATGCAGAATTAGTTAAATCAGAGAAATTAATAGACAAGAATTTTAAAAATGATGACCCAGACATAGATTTTCCATATGAAGACACATTAAATAAAATAGATTGTGCAAAAATTACTTTCAAAAATAAAAAGTATAAATACATTTATATAATCGCATCGGATGGGGACATTACAAGTTTTGAAAGAAAAACTATCTAAAATATTAGATGATAAGCCAAAAAACATAATTGAATGAAATTAATAATACTTCCCAAAGGGCTTTCTGAAGATTTACTTAATTATGACTTATCTCAAATAGAGTCAAAAGAGTTTGACGATTTAATAGATGAGCTCAAACAAATCGACAATGAAGTTAATATTTCAACTATAAATTTAGGAAAAGGAGCTGATTGGGTTTTAATTCTTGCTATTCTTGGTTCTATAACAAGTGTAATAGCCCTTGGAGATAAACTTGAAAAAGGAATTGAAGGCTGGATTAAAATAGGTAAAAGGTTAACCAATCTATTCAAGAAGTCTGATAGAGTTTATGTTGATGAAGATGGAGCTAAGATATTAGCCATCACTTATATTTCTGAGAAGTATAACATAAAAAACATCACTCTACTTGACAATCATACAACTTTTTTAGCAGATTTTTCCTTTTGGTTTAATCAACGAGATCCCAAAGATTTTACCTCAAAACCATTTAATATATATAACTTCACTTTTGATATAAATAATGAAAGGACTATTTCTTTATGTATCAAATCGAATGGAGAGATAATAGAACTTTTAAATACTGATAACGAGTTGATAGGCCATTCTTTCTAACAATACTATTAGTGATAATATTGTATTTGTGAGATAGCAATAAATAAAAGTTAAACAATGATTGAAAAACAAATTGAATTAATAAAAAGACAGATTTCAAAACTTGATGAAGATGACTTTAATATAGATGCATGGAAAAGTTCCACAACTGTTATTCTTGGAAGGATTTTTGGAGAAACGTATCCGGGAATTAAAGAAATTAATAAAATACAATATAAAAGTGGGGGCATAGCTACTGCAAATGCTTCTTCCTTTTGGAATAATTTGGAATCTTGTATAAAGCAGGGAAAAGATATTCTTGAGGCTTGTATTACTGAACTTGAAATATTTGGGCTACCAGAAAAAAAACAAAATGAACAATCTGGTATAAACATTAATCTAACCCAAAATCAATCTGTGAATATCAACTTACTAGTGTCTGCACTTGAAGATGAATTAACTGTATCACAGTTTCGTGAAGTGAATGATTTAATGAAAACTGATGAGCCAAAATCAGAAAAGAAGAGAAAAATTATTGATAAAATAAAATCATTTGGAAGCGATGTTGCTTCTAATATTCTTGCAAATATTCTAACTAATCCAAACATTTGGGGCTAAACAATTTGTAACTACACTCATTCGGTTAAGTTCCCTACTCTATTTTAAGCAGAAATTGCGTGAGGGATAGCAGCGAAAAGCCCACAGCGAGGCACGAGCGAGGACTTGTAGCACAAGTGAAAAAAAGCAATATTCATTTGCTTTTAATGAAACTTGCGAACAAAGTTCTGCCCGACCCGTAGGGGCACGCCCAAAGGAAATGTTTTTAGGGGTTGTTATTTAAACTGATATTCGGTTAGTCTTAATGTTCCGAATTTATATAAAAGGTCTTGCTCAACAGCCCATTTTAGGTCTCGGCTTGCTGTTGGTGCGGATATGTTTTTAAAGCTTTGCATGTAGTGTTTTCGGGTGAATTTATTTTTGCCAATTTTCTCTTTGAATAAACTTATTCTATCTTCTGTGTGAAGTGTTACGGATTGGGTTTGCAGAAGTCCGTTTAATGATTCTAAAATAATGCCGAGCATGAATTCGACGAAGGGTGTTGAGTTTCCTTTTTTGTCGGACTCGGAGAGCTTGTTATAATATTCGGTTTGTTTTTGCTTAATGAGTGATTCGACGGGCAGGTATTCAAAAACAGGATATTGTTGCATGAGGATTAAGGTTTGCCAAAGCCTGCCCATTCTTCCGTTTCCGTCTATAAATGGGTGTATGAACTCGAATTCATAATGAAAAACACAGCTTTTGATGAGGGTTAAGTCGTTGTCCTTTTTTAGGTAATCAAAAAGGTCTTTCATTAATCCGTTTATCATCGTTCCGCTCGGGGCAAGGTGTTCTACTTTTGAGCCTTTTACAATTCCGACATTTGTGGTTCTTAGTTTGCCGGGATTGTCAATTAATCCATTCATTAGAACTGCGTGCGCTTTTATGAGGTCTTTTAGCTGATAGGGATTGAATTGGTTGAGTTGCTGGTATACTTTTATGGCATTCTGAACTTCTAAAATATCTTTTTGTGGGGCTATGACTCTTTTGTTTTCTAATAGAGCGGTAATTTGTTCTTCGGTCAAGGTGTTACCCTCTATTTCTAAGGATGATTGAATGGTTTTGATTCTATTTTTCTTTCTTAATTCAGTTGCCGGTTTATAGAGATGTGAAGCGTTAATCTCTCCTATTTTTTCTGAAATGGAAGCTACTAATGCGAGAATTTTGTCGGTTATTGTATAGGGTGGTTTCATTGATGATAGTATCATTTGATATTATCAAAGGTAGGGATTATTTGGTAATCTTAGTCTTTTAAAAGAAAAAGATGTTACTTATTTTCTTGCTTTAATTGAAAAGAAGAATGTCTTTTTCAATAGTTTTCTTAGAAGTAGATTTAAGAAAAAGGGCTACTTCATAATGGCAATGTTTTAGTTTTTTACCACTACCGCAATAGCATTTATCATTTCTGCCTATTTTAAAAACCTTTAAATAGTTTTCCAAAAAGGTTTTAATAGATGCTTTATCAGATGTATCTAGTAATGTTTCATAAACCTGAATAGTACCTTTTTCTTGATGTGCCCATTCTTCAAGTTCTTGGCTTATTCCGCTTTGTTTTAAAAGAACCCATGAAAAATATCTTGGCAGATAGTATTCAACAAAGTCATACAACCTCAAACCAGCACTTATGAATTTATTTGCCACATAGGTATGTTCAACACAAATTTCCCCACTTTTGCTGATATGAAAATCATCATTTAATTCAATTTTGTTATCTGTTGAAAAAACTAAAGGAAATGCATTTGGATAGGACTTTGGTAATAATAAAGCAATCCCAAAACTTTCAATAAGGTCGCCTTTGGCATCTTTGAGAAAGAAATTGCCACTAAATTTATAGAATCCTTTTATCTCCCCGTCATACCTTAAACCGGGATTAGCTTCTAAAGTGGCAATTTTATCTTCTTCAAAGTTCCTTATTTTAAATTTCCTATTTGAGATAAGGTTTGTAACCGCTAACATTTTGTTGTAAATGATTAATGTTTTGTTGTACCCTTGGATTGGGAAGTAATGAGGGGTTAATAAAAGTTAGATTTCCATCTTCATCTTCCTGTATTTGTGGATGATTTTTCAAGAATTTTTCCCAATTAAAATCGTGTTGCTTATATCTGAAGTATTCTTCCGGTATCTCATAAACATATGGTAGTTCAGAACCGTTCTTTTTATACTTTTTATAAGTAAAATAATTTTTATCACTTGATTTATATGGTAAAATATTGTCACCAACCACTACACCATTGCTTTCTGCTTGCGCTTGCATTTTACATGCCAAGCTGGTATGCAAACTTGTGGTAGTTACTTCGCTACATTCACCAATACCTGCATTATGCCAAAGAGTATCTTCGTCATCACCAAAATCTAACCCAATCCTGGTGTAAATTCGACTTACGCCTTGTTCTTCAAAAAGATTTTTCAAGTCGTTTTTTACAAAATAACTGATAAACGAAGCAGCCATCAATGCATTATCAACAGCTTTCTGTTTTGTAGTGCCCTTACCGCCAAAATATACCATTAATCCATCACCTTGCAAACGATGTACATATCCATCAAAATACCAGCAAGTATGTATTGTAGCAAGCTGAATAGTTCTACAAATGTTGGCAACAACATCTGGGTCGAATTTTTTAAATAATCCTGTAGAATTTCGCACATCAACAAACATTGAAACGATGTAATGATATTCACTATCGTTTGTGTTTTTTAAATGGCTAAAGCTAGGATGTGCGCCTAATTTTTCTTCATATTTCGTAATTTGACCAGTTATCGTATTCAATGCACTTAGGCTTCTGAAATTTGCCTCATTCTTGGTTTTATCTACCCATTGCATTTTGGGATGTGAAGATGCATTTCTACTAAAGTGTTCATAACTCAAGCCTTTCTGAATATTGTTCTTCTTGCCCTGTTTTAAGTAATGGGCAATGTCGTCTGCATAATTTTTGTAAAGTTTCTGTTCCATAATATCCTATCTTAAAATTTTTATTCCAATAATTATGATGCAAATGAAACATCCACCTAGCATGTAAGTAGCTGTTTTCAATCTGCAAAATTTCTTTTGTAATCCACAAGCCAATAGATACACCTGATGCACATAGTCATCATATCTTTTTTGTTCAGTAACATTAGCATACATTTGTTTGAAACTTTCAAAAGAAATGTTTGATACATTACCAAAATTTATTGCAGAACCGTTGATGCTGTCTGCCTGCTTATTTAGGTATGGTATTATTGCCCATAATGTAAACCCAAGACTCAACAGACATAAGACTAAACCAATCCACATAAAGAACATTATATCGAATTGGTTGGCAATTGTATCTTTTATACTGTAATAACCAGTAATCATTCCACCAAGCAAAAACGTATTTAATGTTAAAAATAGATTGCCTTTGTTGTTGATACTGTCAAAGTAATGGTCATACCTGTCCATTGTATGTTTTAATGTTTCAACTTTATCCGCTGTTGGTAAGTTGTTTGTTACGCTATTGTTTTCCATGTTTTTGTCGTTTATTATAATCTCTATATGTCATCGTTACTTATTTTATTATTCAGAAAAAACAGGGGCGTTTCACCCCCAATCGTTTTTAGTTTCTTGTGGATATTGAAGCCAATCCTATGAGAACTAGCATTACAAAAGCTCCAACTGCTATTAAATTAGCATTTGAGCCTTTTGCATGTATGCAACTGTCTTTATAGCATAAACTAACACTATCCTTTTGTTGTAAAAATCTTTGCATAGGCATAAATTTTAAAATCGCTAATTATGTTTTTCACTTCTCGGCGGAAAAACTTCGACGAATACTTTCTTTAAGTAGTATTTTACTTTTCCTTAGTAATTCCTTTAAAAGGGTCGGTACTTGATGTTTTTACATCCATAAACCTACCTGTTTCAGAATCTCTCTTTGTCCAATGCCCTGTTCTTGGATTTAGTACTTGAGTTCTGTCTTTAACAGCACCTTTTCTGGAATTGTCTTTCGGTGGATTTGTTGCCATCGTTTCACAATTTTTTGGTTAAACATTATTCTTTTAACATAAAGGCATAAAAGATTTGCCTGTTTTTCATTTATATACTAATTCCGTTAGTAATTTTTTTATCTTTGGATAAGGAAGATTAGTATCTCTATACATATACTAATTCCGTTAGTAACGCTTTTAGGTATATAGATGAAAGTAGAATTAAAAAAGACTGAAATTAACTTTAAAAATTTGCCAAGTGATGAACTCATAGAGTACATCTCTTTTAAGGATGAGTTCCCGGAGGATGCAGAAAAAGCATTTATTGAGTTCTGTGATAGGTTTCAAGTTGATGTTTTACAAAAAGCAGAAATTTATTCTAATAAATATGGGTATAGCTCTGTTACTGCATTAGATATTGCAAATTGTACGTTTAATAAGGTATGGAAATATCATTCCTTTGATAAAAATAAAGCGAAAGCAAAAGATATTGATACAGCAATCAAGCTTTGGCTTTATCCAATTGTCTTTAATGAATTGATGAAATATGGAACAAAGGATACTTGTTCTGAACCTGACGAAGACGATTTAGATATTGTAGAAAATATTGATGCCTTAATTAACGTTACTGTTGGAGAGGATATTGAAAATAAACGAGATTTAAAAATTAAATTGGAAATCCTAGAAAAAGCTATGCTTGGGTTATCTGATAAGCACAAAATAATTTATTTAACCTATAAGGCATATGAAAATAATGGTAAAAATATTCCAAGACTGGTTAGTAAAAAATTGAAAGAGAAATTGAATTTAGTATCAAGTTCTATCAGGGTATATAAAAAAGAAGCAAATTTGCACGTTAATAACTATTTGAAAAGTTTAAATGGCAATAGATAAAAAATATATTGGCAAAATAACCGAAAGCAATTTAGACGATTGGTTACATTCTACAGGTTTTTTATATCCTGTAAATGAAAGACAGTTGGAACGATTCAATAAATTATATGAAGATTATGATTTTAAACTGAAAAGTACAACTATTGACATTAAATCAATTATTGAGGGAACTTTATGTAATAGGGAGAAAATAATTCCATTGGATATAAATAAAGAAACTTCAAACGAAATTGAAAATTTAAAAATGGTTGCAAGAAAAGGTCAAAACAACCTGCCTCAACATATCATAGATAAAATGAAGAAAAAGCATCGCGATTCTGATGATACAGACAAACTTTAAATCTAATATTAAAAAACTTGCAGAATCAATAGCATTAAGTTTCGATGAAAAGATAACACCACTCGAAAAAATAGTTATAGATGAAGATTTAGAGGTTTTTTATGATGATTATGATAAAGGAACTTTTGACGGCATGACCGTTTATGAAAATGGTAATTTCTACATTCATATAAACACTGCAAATAATAATAGATCAGATAATGGTAGAGGTCGTTTTACTTTAGCTCACGAACTGGGACATTATATGATTGATTCGCATCGAATAGGTTTAATGTCCGGATTACTACAGCCACATCCATCTACAACTAACAAAAAGCAATTTAATGATATAGAACGAGAAGCAGATTACTTTGCTTCATGTTTATTAATGCCAGAAGAACGATTTAAAAAAGATATTTTTAGGAAAAAATTTAATTTTGAATTGATTTCTTCTTTAAGCAAAGAATATAATGTAAGTATTACAGCTTTCGCTTTTCGTTTTGCACAGATTGGTTCTCATCCAATATTAATTATTTATGCTGAAAATGGAAATATAAAATGGACATATCCAAGTGACGATTTCCCATTTAAATATCTTTTAAATTCTTCTAAAATTTCTGATTCTTTTGTAATGGGCGAATATTTTAAAAATATAGCTACTGAGGTTTCAAAAACAGCACAAATTTGGGCAATGGATTGCTTTAACTATGTTAAAAGCGAAGATATAAATAGGAAGTTTTATGAACATTGCATCACTTACAAAAATTCTGCCCTTAGCATCATTTGGGAAGATTAAATTAAAAACTTTTTTTTAAAGTTGCAGTCTTTGTGGCTTCGCCACTCATCGTGCTACTCAGGTCTATACGCTTTCTCTACATTATTTTGTGAGGCACATTTTGTTTATTTATCACATTCGGGTTTTCAGGCACATTGGGGATTGTTTGGGCGTGTCCCCTGCCCTTTTTTCAGTTGTTTAATGGTTGGGCAGTGGTCGGGCTATGCGCTTTATCTTTTGTTCGTAAACTCTCAAAAGGATGCCGCTGCTATCCCTCACGCGGAGTGGTGTTTAACGAGGAAGTGAGTCGGTTTTATGGAGGTTTATCGGTTAAAGAGTGAAAATAAAATTCCCCTTTTCCCCTGCTCTAAAAAATTAAATACCAAAGCTATTTAACATAATGCTCCGTACATTATAGGTCAAAATAGTCCTCGCAGGCTCGGTTGCCCTATAATAATATTATGTAAAATAATTGGTGTGTCTTTCATAAGGAAGTTTAGCTTTCAGAAGTATTTAGACCTATAATTAGTCATTATGTTCGGAGCCTCCGGAAATAGCCGCTCGGCCAACGCGCTTGTTTGCTAAAAATTAAATGCCAATGTGCCTGTCGGCTTTCTTTGGGCATTTTTTTATGCAGGCGCTCACGACGTTAATTATCTGTTCTTTTGCCTTGATGCAAAAGAACCAAAAAATCAAGGCTATGATGACTTCGCTAAAAACCGACTGCGCTACGCTAAAATGTAAAAAACTCTGAGCTACGCTCGTAAACCTTTGGTTTATGCTCAAACAGTTTACATTTTTTAACGCTCCGCTACGTCCGTTTTATTCACGGGTTTTTATTTGTTTTTAATGGAGTTCATGAATGCTGTGCATTTGTAAACGCTCATTCATCAATGCCAGAGCGTGTGCTTCAAACAGAGTTTCTATTTAACATAATGTAGGAAACTTGACATTAAAGAATGTTTTATTATATAATATAAATTTAGTATATATTTTAGTTAAGTGATTTGTTTGTTAGTTCTGACCTATAAAAATCAATATATTTATATAACCTAGCTTAGTTAATTACCGATTAATAATATAAAATTTGTAATTTGCCTTCTTTAAAAAAGAAATAAATTCGCCATATGACAGATACTAGAACTCCACACCATAAAATACACCAAGGTAGGAACGTTAAACGTTTTCGTGAAATGTTGGGAATCAAGCAAGAAGCTTTAGCCTACGAATTGGGTGATGACTGGAATCAAAAAAAGATTTCTTTATTAGAACAAAAAGAAACTATTGAATCTCCCCTACTTCAACAGATTTCTGCTGTGTTGAGAATTCCTGTAGAAGCAATTCAGAATTTTGATGAAGAACAGGCGATTAATATTATATCAAGTACATTTAATGATAATGCAATAGGAGTTATTGTCAATAATAATAATCCTGTTGAAAAAATTATTCAAATTCACGAAGAAAAGATTGCTCTTTACGAGCGTATGTTAAAAGAAAAAGATGAAATGATGGTAAGGTTAGAGAGACTGATTCAGAGTAAGTAATTTTAATATCATATTAATATAAATGAGAGACTATATAAAATGATAATTAATTTTATAAAGACAAAAAATATAGACAAAACTAATGGCAAGAAATTCAGAATTTAATTCTTATGTTTTCATAAAAAATGACCTAAACGAATTAGGCTGGAATATTAAAAATCCTAATCGAGATCCTAATGGTGAAATTTATACACAGCAAGAATGTCTTGATAATTCAGAAATAGGAGAACAACTTGGAAGATTAAAACCAGAATTTGTTGTAAAAATTAGAGAAAATGGATTTTGGGTAATTGAAGCTAAAGGAAGTCATAGTCAACTTGACCAAGCATTTAATGAAGCCATTGATTATGCTAATTTGATTAATAAAAGTCGCTTAATTCAAGCTTTTATTGTTTCAGGAGTGGCTGGGAATGATATTGATGGTTATCTAATAAAGACAGCTGTAATTCATAGAAACAGAACAACTCAAATTGTTCAATACAATTCTAATGCTATCACTGGTTTATTAAGTCCTGACCAAGCAAAGTACTTATTTGATAATTCAACCCATTTATTAAACGAACTTGTATCAGATGAAAAAATACTTCTTTCAATTGCAGAACAAATTAATGAGGAACTTCATGTAGCATCAATAAATAAGGACAAGAGGGCAAGTGTTATGTCATCTATTTTACTTTCAATGGTTTCCGATACTTTACCCAATTTTAATGCATCGCCTTCGGTATTTATAAGAGATATTAATAATCGAGCGGAAGATGTATTAATTGAACATTCAAAAAGAGAATTTGCAGATGAAATAGAACTTACATTGCCTCAAGAAGATGCTGCAAAAGCAAAATATAAACAAGCTTTAATTAAAGTATTCTTTTTGTTACGAAAAATTAATGTTAAAGCTGCAATGAATGGAGGTCAGGATCTTTTAGGTAAATTCTATGAAGTATTCTTAAAATATGGAAATGGTGCTAAAGATATAGGAATAGTTCTTACACCCCGCCACATAACTCGTTTTGCTTGTGAAATTTTAGATGTAAATGAAAATGATATTGTATTTGACCCAGCCTGCGGAACGGGAGGCTTTTTAGTTGCAGCATACGATAAAGTAAGAAATAATAATCCAACAAATCTTGATCATTTTAAAAAGCATAAAATATTTGGAATAGAACAACAGGCAAATGTTGCTACTTTAGCCATAGTTAATATGATTTTTAGGGGTGATGGAAAAAATAATATAATTAATGAAGATTGTTTTGCTGTTAACTTAAATAGAAAGGTTAGAAATGGTGATTTAAGTGCAGAATATATCAGTCTTTCACCTGAAAGACCACCGGTTACAAAAGTTCTAATGAATCCTCCTTTCGCTTTAAAAAAAGATGATGAAAAAGAATATAAATTTATTGAGCATTCATTAAAACAAATGGCAAATAATGGGCTATTATTAGCTGTTCTTCCAATCTCAATAATGTATTCAAGCGGAAATAATTTTTTATGGAGAAAGAAATTGCTCGAAAACAATACATTAATAAGTGTAGCTAGCTTTTCAAATGAACTTTTTTATCCACAAGCTACAGTCCAGCCTATTACCATTATAATAAAAAAAGGTATACCACATAATTCTGAACAAAAAATAGCTTGGGTTAGAGTGACAAACGATGGATTTAGAAAGCATAAAAAGAAAAGACTTCCTACTGGCGATAATTCGCAAATGGATTTAGTTGAAAATATTCTCAAAGACTTCATCGTGAATGGAAATGAATCTACAGATATACAAGGAGTAATTGAATTTAAACCAATATCAGAACAAGATAACAAATTAGAACTTATCCCGGAAAACTATATAGAAAGCCCAATCATTGATAATCATATAATTACTATGGAAATGAAAAAGGTATTTTCTGAAATCACATTTCAAGGAATTAAAAAAGCACTTACAAATGAAATTATCTGAGCTCTTTGACCTAAAAGTTGCAAAATCAAAAGGTAATGAAGATTATGACGATGGAAATATTCCATATGTTTCAAGTACTACAATGAATAATGGTGTTGTCAAATTTGTAGAACCATATCCTGAAGACAAGGTTTTTCCTGGTAAACTTATTTGTATTTCGGGTCTTGGTTTTGCGACATTACAGCTTAATGATTTTTTACCTAAAGGTAATGGTGGCGATTCTGCAACCATATTAATTCCAAAACAACCAATGACAATGGTAGAATTAATTTATTATACAGCAACATTTAATCTATTACATAATTGGCGCTTCTCATTTGGTCGAAAATGTAGTAAGGAAAGAATTCAAAACCTTGAATTAATACCATTTTCTGAATATAATGGTGAATTTAACGAAGACTTTCCAACGTTTATGGATTTATTTAATAACAAGATAGATGATATTAGAGCTATAGTTGAATAAGCATATGTAATATAATTAAGCGCTATGAATAAATTAAATATTTAATTTACTCATAGTGTTTTTTTTACGCATTTATTTTGTGGCTTCGCCACTCATTTTGCTACTCGCCTCTTACTGTGTTTTCATTATTTTGTGAGGCACATTTTGTTTATTTATCACATTCGGGTTTTCAGGCACATTAGGGATTATTTGGGCGTGTCCCCTGCCCTTTTTTCAGTTGTTTATTGGTTGGTCAGGGGTCGGGCTATGCGCTTTATCTTTTGTTCGTAAACTCTCAAAAGGATGCCGCTGCTATCCCTCACGCGGAATGGTGTTTAACGAAGGAAGTGAGTCGGTTTTATGGAGGTTTATCGGTTAAAGAGTGAAAATAAAATTCCCCTTTTCCCCTGCTCTAAAAAATTAAATACCAAAGCTATTTAACATAATGCTCCGTACATTATAGGTCAAAAAAAATACGATTTCTTTTTTTCTTTTTCCTATGTCATTGTGGTTAATATTGATTCAAATATATAAAAATTTTAGTTACATAATTAAATTATAAAGATTTGGGTTTGTAATTATGTTCGCTAATATATTTGATAATACATCACCACCAAAACTTTTTAATTTATCAAATATTTTAGATTTAGCTTTTTCAGGCTCATTTTCATTTTCTATTACAATTTGTTGTAACTCTTTATATTGCTTGCCTGTAATTTCATCCTTTATTGACTCTAAAAAAACACTTAAAATAATACTTTGAGTATTATTTTGTGTTTGAGTATTATTTTGATTCTGTGAATTATAAATATTCAAATTTCTTTCAGGCTTAACAGCAATAGGTTCATTTGGTAATCGTTTTATAGCATAAAGAATGCTTAAAATTTTCGTATGATAACTTGGGCTTATTCTAGTATTGTACTTTTTAAAATCTTCCAAATCACTTGGCGCAAAGTTTTTTATAAAACGTTGAACAGATGATTTCCACGTTTGATATTCATTTTCTTTGTTAGATTTATAATCAAACTCTGGCATTAATGAATCTACCCGTACACTGTATATGGTATTAGTAAGTTTTTCACCTTCAACTATAAGTTCTTCTAGTAGTTCTATATTCATTTTAAGTTATTTATTAAACCAAAAATAGTAATATTCTATTAAAGTTTTAACAGAATTTTAAGAAAATATATGTTTTTAGGTTCAACAAGCATATTTTCAAGTATTTAACCTTGTAAAAGTGTCCGACATTCGGACTGTGGGTAGACGTAGTTACTTGCCCGTCTACCAGTTTTCAACACTCCAGTCCTATTAAATTTTAACATTTCATTAACAGGCTTGAATTTTGCTGTTTTCAACAAGTTTTTGATTGATGTCCCTACTCTATATGCTGGGTTTGCGTGGGGGATAGCAGCGAAAAGCCCACAGCGAGGTACGAGCGAGGACTTGTAGTATAGCCCGACACGTAGGGGTACTCCCAAAGGAAAATCTTTTTAAATGTTGCAATCTGTGACTTTAAAGAAACTTAATCTCATGCATAACCTCACTATAACTCTCGTTACAAACAACTTTTTCGCTACCAAAACAAATTATAGCTTTTCCGTTTTCATCTTCGCAGATGTGCGTGATTTTGTCAATAAAAATCAGACAGCGTTTTCCGTTTGTTATAGTGACAGTTATGTGATTATCCATACTATTGATTAAGTTATCCAGGTATTAAACAGTATTAAAGAGGCAATGAAAAGTGTTCCGAAACCAATACCTACAAGTTTTAGATTATCATTCAAGGTATTTCTGTTTTTTCTGAAAACTATCGAATGACTGATAATAAAAAGAATCCAGGTGATGATTGCCAGAAGAATAAAGAATCCGCAATATAGATTAGTCAGGTCATACCCCCCGCCACCAATACTTTGATAGCTTTGTTTTGTTAATGGAACGCTGGCAATAAGAAGTATTGGAACAATTAACAATGCTAATTTTATAAAAAAGCTTTTTCTCTGCATAAGGTTGAAAATAAATTTAGCCTCCTTGGACAAGCTTTTCTAATAGCAAATCCAGGTTCACCGAAGCAAATCCGGAACTATGGTCAGAAAGTCCGTAAGGAATAATCAGGTCGTTGTTATGTATGATGGAACCACAAGAGTAAACAACGTTGGGAACATAACCTTCGCGTTCATCGGGATTGGGCATAATGAGCGGTTCTTTTAAACGTCCTATTTCTATTTCTGGATTGTCAATATCTAATAATGAGGCGCCAATACAATAGCGTCGCATTGGTCCAACGGCATGTGTTATGATAAGCCAGCCGTATTTGGTTTCTATAGGCGAACCGCAGTTTCCTATCTGTACCAATTCCCATGGATATTCCGGACTTTGTATTTTTATGGGTTTTTCCCAGATATTGATATGTTCGGAATACATTAAATAATTATTCCAGCCATCAATACGGGAAAGCATGGCATATTTCCCATTAATTTTTCTGGGAAATAAAGCTAGGTTTTTGTTTTTTGCTCCGGAACCGTTTAACGGACTTGTTTTGAAATCATAGAAATCATAAGTCTGTAGGAGTTTTGGCATGATGTGATTTCCGTCATAAGCGGTATATGTACAGTAATAAATTACTTTTCCGTTTTCTTTTACAAATCTGACAAAACGGGCATCTTCTATCCCGTTGCTTTCAAAATCTGAAATGGGGAAAATAACCCTGTCGCTTATATCGGTATCCTTTGAAAAACTTATTTTTCGATAGCTGTCAGATAACGCCAAAATCATATTGTATTGCGTGATTATCTTTTCGTCTTTTGTTTTCTCTTTGGCTTCAATAACCACTTTTTTGAGGCTGTCATAATCAAAACGTTCGCCCAGTTTTTCGTCTACAGCTTTTAAGAAATCATTATTAATATCTGCTTCCTGTGCTTTTTTGAGGAAAAGCTTTTTGTTATAGACCATGTTATGGACTTTTTCAGCTTCATCAATATAATTTCCAGCAGGAATTACAGTTATATTTCCATGCTTGTCTATCATGGCACGTCTGAAAACTACTGAAGAAACATGCCCCTCTCCCACTGCCCTAAAGCTAATCAGTACCCGAAGTTGGCCTTCTTCAAGATTAGTCTGGTCAGGATCGGGAACAATTGACGGATTGAAAAAAGCTGCCGATTCTATGGAATATTCATGCGTAAAATAAGAACCGATGAGCAGTTTGGTGTAATCGTCAAGTTTTTCATAATTACCGCCTGCTTTCTCAATATAAACTTTTACCCTGTCGCAATGTTTTAATAGCTTTTTGGTAATATTTCTATGACGTTTTGAAAAATCCTGTAACAGTGGAGAAATTAATCCAAAAACGGTTTCGTTATCCAGAAGTAATAGCTTTTTAAGGAGTTCAACAGCACGTTCTTCGCCATTGAAAAAATACCGGGCAATGACACGTCCGGAATCGGGATATACTTTTATAGGTTTTCGTTCAACAGACAATCTCATGGGCATTGTTTTAAAAAATTTTCGATGAAATGTAAAAGTATCCTGTTTTGGGATGAAAAAATCTTATCCCTAAAATACGATTTTTAATTTATACGAAAAGCACCTAAAATGCTAAAATTAACCCAAAACAAAAGCTCAAGAAGGCAATTACAGTCAAAATTTTATAAGTTGCAGCCTTTATTTTTTATATAAGAGCTATAAAACTTAAAAGTTTTTTAATTTTAGCATGAATTTTGCAGAACTGTTTATCAAAAAGTATCCATGAAATCTGTTGCTTTACTCTTTATTGTTTTTTTTACTGCTCAGATGTATGCTCAGGTTGACTACAACAAGTCGATTTCAATACCTTCTGCCAATACAAACAGTACGATGTCAATACCCTCTACAGAGTCGAATACTACTGTAGATCCAAATTTTGGTTTTACAATTCCCAAGTCGCTTCCAAAGTCAGATAAATATAAAGTTGGCGGAACCGATACGGTCAATTTCGGTCAGGGTAGCGAGCAATTTGCGAATCCAGGCGATAAATACACCAAAGAGTTAAATAAAAAAAGTGGCGGTGAATCTCAGGTCGCTGTAAAAGGAAACCAGTATTTTGGTGATTTTAAAAATAATGGTGAATATGTAAATATAGTATTCCGCGACCACGGAGCTCCGGATGGCGACATGATAAAAATTTCGGTAAATGATGTTGTGGTAGTAGCTTCGGTTACATTAACTACTGATTTCAGAACCTTAAAACTACCTTTAAAACCGGGCTTTAACAGAGTTGATTTTGAAGCACTGAATCAAGGAACATCAGGACCTAATACGGCTGAATTTCATGTATTTGATGATAAAGGAAACCTTGTCGTAGCCAATCGCTGGAATCTGGCAACCGGTTTTAAAGCAACAGCTATTATTGTAAAAGAATAGCTAGCTATTGGCCAGCCATTCCCTCTTTAGCATAGCATATTGGAACTCGCTTCCCCAATTTCCTTTAAAAAAGATATTCTCTATAAAATGCCCTTCCCTACGAAATTTTAAGCTTTCTAAAAGACTTATTGAAGCAATATTTTCTGCATCTACCGTTTCAACTATCCGGTGTATGTTTTTAACGGCAAAAAGAAAATCCATAATCCCGGAAAAGGCTTCTTTTGCATAACCTTTTTGCTGGTGCAGGTGAGAAATTGTCATTCCAACTTCAGCAATACGCTCGTCAAAAGCGTCTAGTTTTATAGCACAATCTCCTATCAATCTTCCGGTTTCTTTGCTTTCAATGGCATATTGTACCCACTCACCTTTTTTACCAAATAATTTATTTTCCTGCTTGGCTATAAATTCGGAAGCCTGTTCGCGTGTCATTACATCAAAACCCTGGTATTTCGTAACCTCAGGATTGGATCTGTATATGTGAAAATCATCCAGGTCATTTTGAGTAAGGTGTCTGATGTGCAATCGTTCAGTATGTATTGATAAAGTTTCCATTCTTAAAAATTTTCGTCCAAAGATAAAAAAGCTTTTCCCAAATTTTCAATAATATCTGAAGCTATAAAAGCTTGGTATCCGAGCGATTTTGAGCCAATGTCTGCTGTTAGTCCGTGAATATATACGCCAAGTATTGCAGCATCTTCTGGCGTATATCCCTGAGCTAATAAGCCAACTATAATTCCTGAAAGCGTATCACCGCTTCCGGCTGTCGCTAAGGCCTGATTTCCTGTTGAGTTGGTATATATCGTATTGTTCGAGATTATTTGCGTTGGCGCTCCTTTTATGACAATTATCCATTTTTTTGATTCGGTCAACCTCGCTGCCTTTTCAATCATCTCTTCTTCAGAACTCCAATCTCCAATAAGTCTTTGCAATTCTTTCCTGTGAGGAGTCAATATTGTGTGTTCCGAAACAAAATCAAACCGTTCTTTGTTTTTTGAAAGTATGTTGATTCCGTCGGCGTCAATCAATAGCGGTTTGTTATTATTCTTTAGGAATGTTATAAATGCTTTTTGGGTTGTTTCGTGTTGGCCAATACCCATGCCTATTGCAATAGCATTGGGAATAATCTCAAATTCTATTTCTGAAATATATGCTTCTTCCTTATCGGTAATAACCATTGCTTCCGGAAATGAAGTCTGAATACTGGTATAGCCGCATTTTGGAATTAAAGCTGTTACCAAGCCACAGCCTGATTTTAAACTTGCTTTTGATGCCAGGATTATAGAGCCCATTTTTCCATAGCTACCTCCAATAATTAGTGCGTGCCCTTGTGTTCCTTTATGAGCCTGGACTGTGACAGGTTTGTAACGTTTGAGGATTTCGTGTTTATCAATAAGTAGGGCCTCCATCTGTGAATCACATTTAAAAAGATTTAATAAGCAATAAAGATAGTAATACCTGTTCAATTTATATTGCGGTTAAGAGAAAGTCATTGCCTGCGAAGCAAAATTGAGAAAAACAGACCTGAAAAATATTTTTCTATTGTACTGAGTGTTAATACATTTTAATTTTTATGTAAAAAAAAGATAAAAAAACTTACGAAATAGTTGTAATTTATAGAATGATAAGCTACATTTGCAACCGCAAAAAAGGATAAGTTCTTACGAATTTATTAAGGAGAGGTGCCGGAGTGGTAACGGAGCAGATTGCTAATCTGTCGACGAGCAATCGTCGCCAGGGTTCGAGTCCCTGTCTCTCCGCTTTTTTTTCGGGGTGTAGCGTAGCCCGGTTATCGCGCCTGCTTTGGGAGCAGGAGGCCGCAGGTTCGAATCCTGCCACCCCGACGGTATTGAAATAATGGACGCATAGCTCAGCTGGATAGAGCACCTGCCTTCTAAGCAGGCGGTCGAAGGTTCGAATCCTTCTGCGTTCACAAAAAAGCAACTTCAAAAGAGTTGCTTTTTTTGTTTTTATCCCATTTGATAAGTAACTTTGTGTTTGAAAAAACCTACAATCTAAAATTGAAATTTGGAATGAAAACACACAAAGTAAATTATAAGCTAATTAGTTTTATTGTTGGATTTTTGGTGTGGTTATCGGCCACCGTATTATTTAGAGTTGCAGGACACTATTTTTTTATTGTCGACAACGCATTAGTAATGGCAGTTTTATATGTCATTCTGATACCAGCTTTAGGCCTCATTTCAACTTCAGTCTTTAATAAACTAAACTTAAACAATCTTGAAAGTATAAAATCAGCAGCCATTATGGTTTTACCCGGTATGCTATTGGATACGACATGCATACAGTTTTTTGAAAATTTATTTCCTAATATGCCTGAAACCTATAGTAAGACTTTTGCTTCATGGTTAATGTTTGCCTACTCTATCGTTTTAATTTTTGGGCTGTTGAGAAAAAAACAGAAAAAAGAAATTGAATAGGAATCATAGCTATAATTGGCTCAATTATTTTAAATCCTGTAACCGAGAATTAAAATTTATTAGTAAGTGAAGCTTTTTACTTGAAATAACTTAATTTTTTTAACGCAGTTAATTTTAAACTTAATTCAAAAACTGGTTTCTATTTCTCCGAAAAAGAATTAAATTCGCAAAAACAAACAAAGAATTAAACAATTATGAATAAAAAAGTTGTCATTGTATCCGCTGCCAGAACTCCAATAGGAAGTTTTATGGGAGCTCTTTCTACTGTTAGCGCTCCTCAATTAGGAGCTGTTGCAATCAAAGGCGCATTAGATAAAATCAATTTAGATCCAAAACTTGTTGATGAAGTATTGATGGGTAATGTTGTTCAGGCTGGCGTTGGACAGGCTCCTGCACGTCAGGCGGCTTTGTATGCAGGTTTGCCTGATAGCGTTATTGCTACAACAGTAAATAAAGTTTGTGCTTCCGGTATGAAAGCGGTTATGATGGGTGCTCAATCAATCATCAGTGGTGATGCAGAAATTATCGTTGCCGGTGGAATGGAAAATATGAGCATGATTCCACACTATCTTCATTTGAGAAATGGTCATAAATTTGGTCCTGCTTCTATGATTGACGGTATGCAGAAAGACGGGCTTACAGATGCTTATGACAATAATGCTATGGGAGTTTGCGCTGATCTTTGTGCTACGGAATATAAAATTTCCAGAGAAGAGCAAGACCAGTTTGCTATACAATCGTATGAGCGTTCTGCAAAAGCGTGGGATGCCGGAAAATTTGATAATGAAGTAGTTCCTGTTGCTGTTCCACAACGAAAAGGTGACCCGATTATGGTTACTAAAGACGAAGAATACACTAACGTAAAATTAGATAAAATCCCAAGCCTGAATCCTGCTTTTACAAAAGAAGGAACAGTAACTGCAGCCAATGCTTCTACTATCAATGACGGTGCGGGTGCTGTTGTGTTGATGAGCGAAGAAAAAGCAAAAGCTTTAGGATTAAAACCACTTGCTTATATTAAGAGCTATGCTGATGCAGCACAGGAACCAAAATGGTTTACGACTTCTCCGGCTAAGGCATTGCCAAAGGCATTAGATAAAGCAGGAATTGCTATTAATGATGTAGATTTCTTCGAATTCAACGAGGCTTTTTCTGTAGTAGGTTTGGCCAATGCTAAAATTCTGGGATTAGACAACAATAAGGTAAATGTAAATGGTGGTGCAGTTTCTTTGGGTCATCCACTTGGATGTTCAGGTGTTAGAATTATCATCACATTGTTAAATGTATTAGAGCAGAACAATGCTAAAATTGGTGCTGCTGCAATTTGCAATGGCGGTGGTGGTGCTTCTGCAATTGTAATTGAAAGAGCATAACAAAGCATAAAATTATATTCTGTAATGATGGATTTTGGATTTAAATGATTTTGTATCTTTAAAATCCGAAATTCATCATTTAATTTAAAGCAAACCCTCAATGTTTGGAATTTGTAATCTAGCCATAATACCTTTAAGATTTGAACCTAGCGACCGTAGCGAAATTGTATCACAAGTACTTTTTGGTGAGCATTTTAAGATTTTAGAGCAAAATAAGCAATGGTCAAAAATTCAATTGCATTTTGATGGTTATGAGGGCTGGGTAGATGAAAAACAATTCCAGGCTATTTCTGAAACGGATTACAATCAGCTGTGTAATGAGGCAATAATCCTCAATGCGGATTTGATTGAATATGTAAATTCTCCAAATAATTTACTAATGCCTATTCCTTTAGGTGCATCACTTTCTTTTCTTAGTAATCCGGCAATTAATAAAACGAATCTGGATTTTGAAGGAATGAAAATCAGTGGCATAAAACCAAAATCCAATTTGATAAATACCGCATTTATGTATTTGAATGCTCCTTATTTGTGGGGCGGAAAGACTCCTTTTGGTATTGACTGTTCCGGTTTAACCCAAATGGTATATAAACTTAACGGCTATAAATTGATGAGAGATGCCTCACAACAGGCAACCCAAGGTGAAGCGCTAAGTTTTATTGAAGAAAGTGAACCGGGAGATTTGGCCTTTTTTGACAATGAAGAAGGTAAAATAATACATGTCGGACTTATTATGGATGACAATTATATTATACATGCCAGTGGAAAAGTCAGGATTGACAGATTAGATCACCTGGGCATATATAATGCTGAGACTAACAGGCATACACACAAACTAAGAGTTATCAAAAAAATAATATAAAAAAAACCGAAGATTTTTATCTTCGGTTTTTTTGTCTTTTAAACGAACCTATAATTAACCATTAAATGATGCTTTTAAAGCTTTAGCTTCAGAAGTCATTTCAAGATAATTGTATACGTTTAATAATGTTCTGTATACATCCTCATTTTTAGGATCTAGTTTATTCGCTTTTTCAAGATATGGCAGAGTGCTTTTAAAAATAGCTTCTCTTTTTACTTTTAATTCATCATATCTTTTATTATCTTTTGCAGAAGTACCTAGTTTGTTCATTTCATCAACGATTGCAGTATCTCCGTTTAATTTCAAAACAGAAAGGTTTAGGTAAGCGTTAATATAATTAGGATCAATCTCTATAGCCTTTTTATAATATTTTTCAGCTTCAACATTTTCATTTGCCTGAGCTGCAAGTACTCCTAAATTGTAAAACAGGTTTGGATCATTTGGACTTTTAGCGATAACTTGTGAAATGACCTGCTTATAGCCTTCTACATTATTGCTCTTCATATACAAATCTGCTTGGGTCATTGCCAAAGTAAGATCATCAGGATTAGCGGCTCTTGCCTCAGCTACAGCTTTAGTTGCAGCTGCAACATCACCTTTACTGTTATAAATCAAGGCCACATTTCTGTAAATTTCACCTCTTTTTGATTTAATTTGCTCAGTTCTTGGTTTCTCATGAGTCCCCATTTTAACTGCTTTTTCTCTGTCAGCTAATGAAGCAAATGTCACCTCTTCTCCACTAAGTTTACTCGTTGCCATATATTCTGATCTTTCACCAGAATAATTTTGCTTTATAAGTTCATTATAGTAGGTCAACGCTTTATCATAATCTTTGTCATTGACAGCATAATTTCCTGCGTAATAAAGTTTTTCCAGATCCGTTTTGTCCAGAAGATAAAGACTGTATAATACAGTAGTTGCATCTTTATAGTTTTTTTGCTTACCCAGATTTACTGCATAATTTAACAGCATAGGTTTCATGTCCGCAATATCTTCATTGATGCTTTTAGTGAGAACTTGTTTTCCAGATGTTTTTTCAAATTCAATAACCTTACTTGTATTATCAGCTAATTGAAAAATGTTATTTGCATTAAATATTTTAATCAAGGCAGCTTGTGGATTTGCTCTGTTTTCAGGACGGCTAGCAGCTTCTTGTGCTTCAATAAATGGCACTAGCGATTTGTAAAAGCCTAAATAAATTTTATCAGATTCAGATGCATTTGCCAGCAATGGTTCAGACTTTTCAATGGCAGCTTTATACTCCGTGAGGTCTTTTGCCTTAATTTCATCTTTGTCATAAATTTTCTTTAACGTCTTTAGCTCATCTTTCTGGGCAAATGTCAAACCCGAAACCAGAAAAGCTGACGCCAATAATAAATATTTACTTTTCATAATTTTTAATTTTGGTTATATAGTAGTTGTATTATTCTTCGGTATTTTCTGCTTCCGATGCATCATCATTGGTTGATGCTTCTAAAGCAGTATTTTCACCATCCACTTCAGTTTCATCAATAACCTGCTCTTCACGGATTACTTTTGTTACTGCAGCAATAGAGTCATTACCTTTAATATTGATAAGCCTTACTCCCTGAGTCGCTCTACCCATAACGCGAAGGTCAGATACTTCCATACGGATTGTTAATCCCGATTTGTTGATAATCATTAAGTCATCTGCATCGGTAACGTTATTGATAGAAATCAGTTCTCCTGTTTTGTCAGTGATGTTTAGTGTTTTCACACCCTTACCTCCTCTGTTTGTGATTCGGTAATCTTCAAGTGAAGAACGTTTTCCATAACCGTTTTCAGAAACTACCAGGATTTCACTTTCCATATCGTTTACAGATACCATGCCAATTACTTCATCTTTCTCATGTCCTAAGGTAATACCTCGAACACCGGAAGCGCTTCTTCCCATCGGACGTGTTTTGTTTTCTTCAAAACGTACCAATTTACCGGATTTCACAGCAATAAGGATCTGGCTTTCACCGTTTGTCAGTTTTGCTTCCAGTAGTTCATCGTCTTCCTTAATAGTAATTGCGGCAATACCGTTAACTCTAGGACGGGAATATTGCTCCAGCAATGTCTTTTTAACCTGACCTTGCTTGGTGGCCATAATTACATAGTGAGAATTGATATAGTCCTGATTTTTCAAATCCTGAGTACAGATAAATGCTTTGACTTTATCGTCATTCTCAATATTGATAAGATTTTGGATGGCTCTTCCTTTTGACGTTTTTGTTCCTTCAGGAATTTCATATACTCTCATCCAGAAACATTTTCCTTTTTGAGTAAAGAACATCATATACTGGTGGTTGGTAGCTACGAACAGGTGCTCCAGGAAGTCCTGATCTCTAGTTGCCACTCCTTTTTGTCCTACTCCACCCCTGTTTTGGGTTTTGTATTCTGAAAGATTCGTTCTCTTGATATATCCGGCATGAGAAATTGTAATTACAACATTTTCGTCTGCAATCAAATCTTCAATACTCACATCACCGCCTGAATATTCGATAGTTGAACGACGTTCGTCGCCATATTTATCCTTAATTTCAGTCAGTTCTTCCTTGATTAGAGCCATTCTCATTTCTTTGCTTGCCAATAATTCTTTCAAGTGGGCAATCAATTTCATGATTTCTTCATATTCAGCACGCAATTTATCCTGCTCCAGACCTGTCAATTGTCTCAAACGCATTTCTACGATTGCTTTTGCCTGGATTTCAGAAAGGTTGAATCTTGCAATCAATTTTTCTCTTGCTTCATCAGTATTGCTTGAGGAACGGATTAATTGGATTACTTCGTCAATATTATCAGAAGCAATAATTAATCCTTCTAAAATATGGGCTCTTTCTTCTGCTTTACGCAATTCATATTGTGCCCTGCGGGTTACCACTTCATGACGGTGCTCCACGAAATGGTGGATCAGGTCTTTTAGGTTCAACAACTGAGGTCTGCCATTAACCAACGCAATATTATTTACGCTGAAAGACGATTGTAGTTGCGTATACTTATATAAGGTATTCAAAACGACATTAGGAACGGCGTCACGTCTTAATATGTATACGATACGCATTCCGTTTCTGTCCGATTCGTCACGAATGTTGGAGATACCGTCAATTTTTTTCTCATTTACCAGGTCGGCTGTTTTCTTAATCATGTCAGCTTTATTAACCTGGTATGGAATTTCAGTAACCACAATGCATTCTCTTCCGTCAACTTCTTCAAAATTGACTTTGGCACGCATTACAATTCTTCCTCTTCCCGTTTTGAATGCTTCACGAACGCCTTCATATCCATAAATAGTTCCCCCGGTTGGAAAATCAGGAGCTTTGATATGGTGCATCAGTTCGTCAATTTCTATATCGTTATTATCGATGTATGCTAACGTACCGTCAACAACTTCACTTAAATTGTGAGGTGCCATATTGGTAGCCATACCAACAGCAATACCCGAAGCACCGTTTATTAATAAGGTAGGAACTTTTGTAGGCATTACCTTAGGTTCTTCCAGGGTGTCGTCAAAGTTCAATTGGAAATCAACTGTCTCTTTGTCAATATCTGCCATTATTTCCTCTGCGATCTTGCGCATTCTGGCTTCAGTATAACGCATGGCAGCCGGGCTATCACCATCAACGGAACCAAAGTTACCCTGACCGTCTACCAATAAATAACGTAAGCTCCATTCCTGAGCCATACGAACCATCGCGTCATATACAGATGTATCACCGTGCGGGTGGTATTTACCTAAAACTTCACCGACAATTCTTGCAGATTTTTTGTGTGCTCTATTTGAAAAAACTCCTAATTCGTACATACCATAAAGTACTCTTCTATGTACGGGTTTCAAACCATCTCTAACATCAGGAAGCGCTCTGGAAACTATTACAGACATCGAATAATCGATGTAAGAGGATTTCATTTCGTCTTCTATGTTAATAGGAATTAACTTTTCTCCTTCAGCCATAAGTATTTATATTAAAAAATTAAATTCGTTTCAAAACGTGCCAATATACGCAATTCGTAACATTTTCAGTGCATTTTTTATTACTAATTTAAGGGATTTATCAACATAAAAAAGCCACTTCATAGTTGATAAATAATTTTTGACATATTTTTATTTTCGGGTATTTTTTTGTCACTTAGCTGTCAGTACTTATGTCAAGGTATGATTTTTGCATTTACCCAACTAATTCATTAAATTTACAAGACCAATATTTTATATTATGGATGATAATTTTTCACCTAGAGTAAAAGATGTAATCACTTACAGTAAAGAAGAGGCGCTCCGTTTGGGCCATGACTTTATTGGAACGGAACATCTAATGTTGGGCATATTAAGAGATGGAAACGGTAAAGCAATAAATATACTTAACAATCTGTCTATAGATTTAGAGCATTTGCGCAGAAAAGTCGAAATATTAAGCCCAGCAAATCCTAATGTTGAAGCAAGCAATGAAAAGAAAAACCTTCATTTGACGCGTCAGGCCGAAAGAGCACTGAAAACGACGTATCTTGAAGCTAAAGTTTTTCAGAGCCCTTCCATTAGTACCGCACACTTATTATTGTGTATTTTGAGAAACGAAAATGATCCCACAACCAAGCTGTTGAATAAGATGAAGATTGATTATGATTCAGCTAAAGAACAATATTTGAATATGACACCAAACAGCGAAGAAGAATTTTTGAATGACTTGCCAAAAAATGAATCTTACAATGATGATTCAGGACAAGATGACAGTTTAAAAGAAGGTGCTTTTAATACGCCGGCCAGTAAGTCCAATAAGAAATCAAAAACTCCGGTTTTAGACAACTTTGGACGTGATTTGACAGAAATGGCGGAAGAAGGCAAATTGGACCCTGTTGTTGGACGCGAAAAAGAAATTGAGCGTGTTTCACAGATTTTAAGCCGAAGAAAAAAGAATAACCCTCTTTTGATTGGAGAACCAGGTGTAGGTAAATCGGCTATTGCTGAAGGACTTGCCTTAAGAATTATCCAAAAGAAAGTTTCACGTATTTTATTCAACAAACGTGTAGTGACTCTTGACCTGGCCAGTTTAGTTGCCGGAACCAAGTACCGCGGGCAGTTTGAAGAACGTATGAAAGCCGTGATGAACGAACTGGAAAAGAACGACGATATTATTCTGTTTATAGATGAAATCCATACTATCGTTGGTGCTGGCGGAGCTACGGGGTCGCTTGATGCATCGAATATGTTTAAGCCGGCTTTAGCCAGAGGTGAAATCCAATGCATTGGAGCAACAACGCTTGATGAATACCGTCAATACATAGAAAAAGACGGTGCTTTGGAAAGACGTTTCCAGAAAGTGATTGTAGAACCTACTTCTGTAGCGGAAACAATTACGATTCTGAACAATATAAAAAACAAATACGAAGATCATCACAATGTGACTTATACGCCTGAAGCTATTGAGGCTTGCGTAAAGTTAACAGATCGATACATGTCTGAGCGCTTCCTTCCAGACAAAGCCATTGATGCTTTGGATGAAGCAGGTTCACGTGTTCACATCACCAACATTGATGTTCCAAAACAGATTTTGGATTTAGAACGTCAATTGGAAGAAGTCAGAGAGCTTAAAAATACAGTTGTCAAAAAACAAAAGTATGAAGAGGCCGCTAAGCTTCGAGATGACGAAAAACGTATTGAAAAAGATTTGGCAATAGCTCAGGAACAATGGGAAGAAGATTCTAAAAACAACCGTATTCAGGTAACAGAAGATAATGTTGCCGATGTGGTTTCAATGATGTCAGGAATTCCTGTAAACCGTATTGCACAAACTGAAAGTAATAAATTAGCTAAACTTCCTGAACTAATTGAAAATAAAGTAATTGGACAGAAAGAAGCTGTTTTAAAAATTGCCCGTTCAATCCAAAGAAACCGTGCCGGATTAAAAGATCCAAATCGTCCGATTGGTTCCTTTATTTTCTTAGGACAGACCGGTGTTGGAAAAACCCAATTGGCTAAAGTTATCGCCAAAGAATTATTCGATTCTGAAGATGCATTGGTCCGTATTGATATGAGCGAATACATGGAAAAATTTGCGATTTCAAGATTGGTTGGAGCGCCTCCGGGATATGTAGGATATGAAGAAGGTGGACAATTAACTGAAAAAGTTCGTAGAAAACCATACTGTGTTGTACTTTTAGACGAGATTGAAAAAGCCCATCCTGACGTTTTCAACATGATGCTTCAGGTTCTGGACGACGGATTCCTGACAGATAGTTTAGGACGCAAGATTGATTTTAAAAACACAATCATTATCATGACGTCTAACGTTGGAGCCCGTCAATTGAAAGATTTCGGACAAGGCGTTGGTTTTGGAACAGCAGCTAAAGTATCGCAAGCCGATGAAAATGCTAAGAGCGTTATTGAAAATGCGCTGAAAAAAGCTTTTGCGCCAGAGTTTTTAAATAGAATCGATGATGTGATCGTATTCAATGCTCTTGAAAAAGAACATATCGACCAGATTATTGAAATCGAATTGAAAAAACTATATGCCAGAATTGCCGAATTGGGCTATAATCTGGAATTGTCTGAAAAGGCAAAAGCTTTTATCGCAGACAAAGGTTTCGATAAGCAATTTGGAGCCAGACCGTTAAAAAGAGCTATCCAGAAATATGTAGAGGATGCCCTTGCAGAAGAAATCATTACTTCTAAAATTAACTCTGGTGACCTCATATTTATGGATTTGGATGAAACTTCTCAGGAACTGACAGTCCAGATTAAAAAAGCAGAAGAACCTGCCAATTAAGTAGGTTTAAAATACTAATTTCAGGCCACTGATTTAGAGACAGCCGAGAATAACAATCTCCATAATCTCTAAATCAGTGGCTTTTTTTATGTTTGTGATAATTGGTTTTTTACCAAGATTTAGAAATCCTATTCTTCGGATCTTATTTTTAATAATTACAAAAAATTAATTTTTGATTCTAAAATAAGTAGTACTTTAGTCTATTGTTACAATCAATACTTGCTATGTCTACAAACAAAGTTATCCTTGGAAGTGAAGAATGGTGTTCATTTCCTGAATTAGGAATCCCCCTTATTAAGGCTCGTGTCGACTCAGGTGCCAAAACATCTGCGCTTCATGCAGTTAACATCGCTCCTTTTGTGAGAGACGGTGAAAGCTGGGTGAAATTCGATATCAATCCCATACAAAACAATCTCAAGACGATTATTCATTGCGAAGCACTTTTAGTTGATAAAAGAATTGTAAAAAGTTCAAGCGGATTTCGCGAACAGCGTTATGTTATACGCACTACACTGGATTTTGGCGAACATAAATGGCCAATAGAAATGACCCTGACCAATAGGGATTCTATGGGTTTCAGGATGCTTTTAGGACGTGAAGCAATGAGCGGGCGAGTTTTGGTTGACCCTGAACAAAAGTATCTTTTAGGGCAACCTACCAATGACAAACTAAAAGAACTATATCATAATTCCGAAAGAGCAAAAACCGGATTGAAAATAGGTCTTCTGGCCAGTAATCCGGAATTGTATTCTAACAAAAGAATCATAGAAGCCGGCGAACAGCGAGGACATGAGATGCATTTCCTGAATATTAAGGAATGCTACATGAAATTGGATGCTACCAAACCCGAAATTCATTACCGTGGCGGTAAAATTTTAAGTGATTTTGATGCTGTCATTCCTAGAATTCGTCCAAGCATCACTTTTTATGGCTGTGCGCTTACCCGCCAGTTTGAAGCCATGAAGGTATTCTGCCTTAATTCTGCATCTGCTATTACACAATCGCGTGATAAATTGTATTCCTTACAATTGTTACTCAATCACGGTGTTGACATACCAACAACAGGATTTGCCAATTCTCCCTTAGATACGGATGACCTGATTAAAATGGTTGGAGGTTCACCCCTAATCGTAAAATTATTAGAAGGGACTCAGGGAAAAGGTGTCGTTTTGGCAGAAACAAAAAAAGCAGCAGAAAGTGTTATCAATGCTTTTAAAAGCTTAAATGCCAATATTCTGGTTCAGGAATTTATCAAAGAAGCCAACGGAAAAGACATTCGATGCTTTGTGATTGACGGAAAAGTAGTGGCCGCTATCCAGCGTGAAGCCTTACCAGGAGAATTCAGGGCAAATATCCATTTGGGAGGTACAGCTTCTGTCATCAAAGTAACTTCAGAAGAAAAAAGAATTGCCATTAAGGCGGCCAAGGCGATGAACCTGAAAGTAGCCGGAGTAGATATTATTCGTTCGTCAAAAGGACCGCTTCTTTTGGAAGTAAACTCCTCTCCCGGTCTTGAAGGTATTGAAGGCGCAACAAACAAAGATATTGCCGGAGAAATGATTAAGGCTATTGAGAAAAACTTTAAGTGGAAATAATGAATCCATATCTCGATATTATCCTGCGAAGCGTAGCCGTATATTTTTTTATGGTTATAGCATTGCGCGTTTTCGGGAAAAAGGAACTATCGCAGCTTAATACTGCCGATGTCATATTGATTCTCCTTATCAGTAATTCTGTCCAGAATGCTATGGTTGGAAGTGATACTTCGCTATGGGGTGGACTTGTAGCTGCAGGTGCTTTGTTTCTGGTTAACTTTATTCTGAAAAAACTAATGTTCCGTTATAAGAAATTAAATAATTTCTTGCAGCAAAAACCCGAAGTGCTTGTCCACAACGGAAAAATTGAATTTAAAACGCTGGCGCGGCTTGGCATTACTTCCGATGAATTGACAGAAGCCATGCACGAACACGGCGTTGAATATTATAAAGATGTAAAATATGCCTTTTTAGAAATAGATGGTAATATCAGCATTATTTCGGGCAATGAAAATCTGAAACAGACACACTACAAAAGAAGAAGAAATCACAAAACCTTAAATGGAATAGATTAAAAAAGCAGGCTTATGGCCTGCTTTTTTATATTAATTCTGTACACTCTCATCAATCTGGAAGCTTTTTAAGAAAGCAACCGTTTTCTCGATATCATAATGCAAAATTCTATCTTCGCTCACTAAAGGCACTTCTTCTCTATATGCTTTTACGAACATTTCAATAAAATCACTCGATTTTAATGGTGCTCTAAAATGGATTGCCTGTGAGGCATTCATTAATTCTATAGCGAGTATACGCTCTAAATTATCCATAATACGTAATGCTTTTGTAGCGCCGTTTGCTCCCATACTCACATGGTCTTCCTGACCGTTAGAAGAAACAATACTGTCAATGCTGGCAGGAGTTGCCAATTGTTTGTTCTGGCTTACAATACTCGCGGCTGTATATTGCGGAATCATAAATCCTGAGTTCAATCCCGGATTGTCTACTAAAAAAGCCGGAAGTCCTCTCAATCCTGAAATTAGCTGATAAGTTCTTCTTTCTGAAATATTTCCTAATTCTGCTAAGGCAATTGCCAAAAAATCCAAAGCCAATGCCAAAGGCTGGCCGTGGAAATTTCCACCTGAAATAATCTGGTCGCTTTCAATAAAAACGTTTGGATTGTCTGTAACCGAATTGATTTCTGTTTTAAATACTTTCTTCACATAATCAATCGCATCTTTCGAGGCTCCATGTACTTGCGGGATACAGCGGAAAGAATATGGATCTTGTACATGCTGTTTCTTTTGCGAAATAATCTCACTTCCGTCTAAAAACTCAGTGACTCTTTTTGCGGTAACAATCTGACCTTTATGTGGACGAATTAAATGTATCAATTCATTAAAAGGCTCAATTCTTCCATCAAAAGCTTCTAAGGAAACCGTACCTATCAAATCTGCCAGGTAAGAATATTTAGCCGCACGTATTAAAATATGAGCGCCATAAGCATTCATAAACTGGGTTCCGTTCAACAAGGCCAATCCTTCTTTTGATTTTAATTGGATAGGTTGCCAGCCAAAATGGTTTAATACGTCAATAGAATCATGTTTTTTGTCATTAAAATAAACTTCCCCCTCTCCGATTAAAGGCAAAGATAAATGCGCCAAAGGCGCCAAATCACCCGATGCTCCTAAAGAGCCTAATTCATATACAACAGGGAAAATATCATTATTATAAAAGTCAATCAAACGCTCAACGGTTTCTAACTGAACACCGGAATAGCCATAACTTAACGACTGGATTTTTAACAGAAGCATCATCTTAACGATGTCTTGTGGTACCTCCTCTCCTGTTCCGCAGGCATGTGACTTTACAAGATTCTCTTGTAATTTGGTAAGATTTTCGTTTGATATTTTTATATTATACAAAGAACCGAAACCGGTATTGATTCCATAGATTGGCTCTTTGTGAGATTCCATCTTTTTATCAAGATAATCACGGCATTTCTGAATATTGACTTTTGCCTCTTCAGACAAAGCCAAGGTCTTATTATGGCTGATAATTTCTTCTAAATTTTCTAACGACAGTAATTCACCGCTTATATAATGTGTATTGTCCATTTTTTGTTTGCTTATTTGTGCCTCAAAATTCCGCAAATACTATCAAAAAAGCAACTATTGTGAATCTGTTTTTGAAAAATTTGGGAAATGGGTCTTATTAATCTTCGTTCATGATTTTCTCCCGATATTTTTTTCCTATCAAAAGCAATAATTTAGTTTTATAATCTTCCACCAGCCATTCACGGTAATTTTTACTGCTTTTACTCAGACAGTTTGTATAATACCGGATTCTGGATTCGATATCGTCATACAGCAGTTTGGAAAGGTTTTTGGCTTCGTTTATAGTTTCCGCATTATCAACACACATAGCAGCATGTTGATCCAGAGATTTTTCCAAAACTACCTTAGAACGCAGGTTTTGCGAAATGGCTATTCTGTGTTCTTCATCCACATCAAATTCAACAACGGCGGTATTGGCAAATTTAGCACGAACTTCCGGAGACATCTTATATTTAAAATGCATTTCGATTTCGGTGTCATTACGCAGGCTTTCAAGATAGAATTCAGGCGATTTGAAAATATGTTGCCAGTCAACAGGATCACTCCACAAACCAAAACGGGCAGCATTGTTCCCCAGGTCGATTACGGTAAAACTGTCTTTATTGGGCAATTTCCTCGAACCGCGTCCAATCATCTGGAAATATAAGGTAAGGGATTTGGTTGCCCTGTTTAGGATGATCGTTTCAACAGTTGGCTCATCGAATCCGGTTGTCAGGATTCCCACAGAAGTCAGAATAGCATCCGGAGTATGTTTGAACCACGATAAAATTTCTTTCCTTTCTTCATTTGAAGTCGTATTATCCAAATGCCTGATAGGATATCCGGCTTCTTTAAAGGTTTCATATACATATAAAGAAGTGTAAATTCCATTATTAAAAATCAGGGTTTTCTTTCCTAATGATTTTTCTGTGTAGGCATGAAGTAATTTTTCCTGCATGACCATATTCGTATATAGATCATCAGAAGATTTAACGGTATAATCTCCGTTAATGCCAACCTTAAGGGAAGTCAATCCTACATCATAACTATAAGTAACGGCTTTTGCCAAATATCCGTTTTCAATTAATCTGCTTATCGGATCTCCTATGATGAGCTCGTCATAATTTTCATTCATTGGAAGTTTTATATTGGAACTCAAAGGAGTAGCGGTAACGCCCAATATAAAAGAATTTTTAAATGATGACAGCAGTTTCCGGAAAGAATTATAATGGGCTTCGTCAATAATTACAAGTCCAATATTTCCGATTTTTAATTTTTCGTCATTCAGTCGGTTTTTTAAAGTCTCCACCATCGCAACAAAACAGGAATATTCATCCTGATCGGGTAATTCCTTGATTTTGCTGTTAATGATTTTGTTTTTGACATTGAATCCTTTGAGCATTTTTGACGTTTGCTTACAAAGCTCAATGCGGTGTGTCAATACCAGAACTTTTTTGTCATTATAAGAAAGATAGCGTCTTACGATTTCAGAAAATACGACAGTCTTTCCTCCTCCGGTTGGAAGCTGGTAAAGCAAATGGTGGTTATGCGGAGCGTTATTGATTCGTTCAAAAATCGCATCGATATCCCCTTGCTGGTAGGCATAAAGTTCTTTTTTTTCTTCGATTTCTAATTCTAGGTTTTTTTGGGACATTGCGATTTTGAATAATTTGCAAAAGTACAGACTAAAAAGACTTGTAGGGTTATTTTTGGGCTTTATTTTAAAAAAAATTATAGAAATATTAGGAAATCATATAATGCCATTCTTTTTTAAATAGCCTAATTTTGAAAATCTGGCATTTTATGTCTGATAATACGCCTGTATATGCTGAATTACGATGATTTTACAATAGAAATGGCAACACGTCTCCAAAATGAGATGAAGGAGAATATTTCCTTAAAGACGCGTAATAAGAATATCAGTACGATTGCCGGAGCAGATATTTCACATGAAGTGGGCAGTTCTAAATTATATGCCGGGATTGTTATCTTAAGCTATCCTGATTTGATTCCTCTTTCGTATTCTTTAGCTGTAGGGGAATCCAAATTTGAATATAAAGCCGAATATTTGGCCTTTCGGGAAGTTCCTACCCTGATAAAAGCCTGGGAGCAGATTCCTGTAAAACCTGATTTATTGATTCTTGACGGACAAGGAATCACACATCCCCGCAGAATGGGAATTGCATCGCATTTTGGACTGCTTACCGATCATCCAACAATTGGCTGTGCAAAAAATATGCTTCACGGAAAATACGATGTTTTGGAAGATGAAAAGTTCAGCTTCCGCCCTATTTATAAAAATCAGGACAAACTAGGCTTCGCGCTCCGCACAAAAACCCATGTCAAACCTGTTTTTATTTCACCCGGGCACCACATGTCAGTAGACGACAGTCTGGAAATCATGAATCGTACAGTTCAGAAATACAGAATTCCCGAACCTACAAGACAGGCACATGTTATGGTTAATCTTTTCCGTACGGGACAACGTCAGGCAGGATATCATGAATTCGATGTACAACTACCGCTGTTCTAAAGAGCTATTCGATAGCATCAAAAAGCCTTTCCAGTTCTTCTTTATTTTCCCAATTTTGTTTGAAAGCATTATCTTTTATGTGAAGTATTCTCTCCTTGAATTCAGAAACCATTCCGTTTTCGATGCTGTATTTGACAACCTGTTCAAACGAATTCAGCATGCTTTTATAAAATGAAGCATAGCGCATTTCTCTTCGGGCAGTATATTTCTGTGCTACTTCAAGATTATGGAGCATCAGGTCTGCAATTACATAAGAATCAACACCAAGGCTTAAAAAATGCTTGATATATTTCTGCGCCACAGAACGGCGTAACTTGGCACGTTTTCCTTTAAGAGGAAAATATTCATTAGTAACCTTTAATTTTGCTTCCTGAAGCAGTTTATCTTCTTTAGGATTGAATACAAAATCGTAATAGGTTTTAACGTCAGAGAATTTCTCATACAACTCTAACAACTGTTCTTCCAATTGCTCTTTATCTAATTCTTTAAGATATTTTTTTAAATCTCTTTTGCTCATTTCAGAATTCTCTTTTTACAAATATACTACTATCCAATGATTGCTGTTACTTTGCCAAATTTAGAAAGATAGCATAACTGTTGCTTTTAATCCTCATTCGGAATGCTTAAATTTGACAAATCTCTAAAAAAATTCCATGGAAGACCCGATAAAAGCAACTCCCGCAGAAAAATGGATTATTAACCCCCTTAACAACTTTATCAGTAAGTCTACTACAGGTGGTATTCTTCTTTTTATTGCTGCCGTAGTAGCTATTTTCTTGGCTAATTCGAGTTGGAAAGATTGGTACCATCACATTTGGGAACACAAAATAGGTTTTACAATTAATGATGAACTATATCTTAATTATACTATTCATCACTGGGTAAATGACGGACTGATGGCCGTTTTCTTTTTTGTGGTGGGGCTGGAACTTAAAAGGGAAATGATTGGAGGGGAATTGTCACAGCCTAAAAAAGCATTATTGCCAATTGTGGCCGCCATTGGAGGAATGGTTTTTCCTGCTCTGATTTATACCGCATTTAATTTTGGAGCCGATTCTTCTCATGGATGGGGAATTCCAATGGCTACTGATATAGCCTTTGCTTTGGGCGTTCTGTATCTTTTAGGTGATAAGATACCGGCAACATTAAAAATTTTCCTTACCGCCCTGGCCATTGTTGATGATTTAGGTGCTGTTTTGGTCATTGCATTTTTTTATACGGCTTCTATTAACAGCCTTGCTTTAGGCATTGGACTTGGCTTTTTTGTTTTTCTGCTGATCTGCAATAAATTCGGAATCCGAAATATTTTATTTTATGCTTTGGTTGGTATTGCCGGTGTTTGGCTTCCCTTTTTGCTTTCCGGTGTCCATGCAACTATCGCGGCTGTTTTGGTAGCTTTTACGATTCCGGCCGGATCCAGAATAGACGAAACACTATTCATTTCAAAAATCAGAACCCGATTGAATCAGTTCAAAGAGCTTGATCCGACTGATGCTCCTACTCTTTCTGAAGACCAGCTTCATGTTTTGCAAAATATACGTAAATTATCAAAAGACGCCATGTCACCACTTCACAGACTGGAACATGGTTTACATTCTTTAGTCAGTTTTATTATCATGCCTGTTTTTGCATTGGCCAATGCCGGAGTTACATTTTCGAGCGGTATTATTGAAAATGCAGCAAGTTCTGTTACTTTAGGTGTTGTTTTTGGCTTATTGGCAGGCAAGGTAATTGGTGTCTATGGAGTATCATCGTTAATGATACGTTTCAAATGGGCAAGCTTACCCGAAGGATTGACAAACAAAAGTCTTTTTGGCGTAGGATTTCTGGCTTCAATAGGATTTACAATGTCTCTTTTTGTTACCAATCTTGCTTTTGAGAACCCTGAATACGAACTGCAGGCAAAATTAGGTATTTTTGCTGCATCATTGAGTGGTGGAGTAATTGGTTATTTCCTGCTCTCTAAAAATAATAATCCCGAGAATTCAATTACTAATTTATAATACTTCTTTTTTACAATGCTTAAACTTTTTAAAATCGTCGCTTTACTGGAGGGTATCTCTTACCTCTTATTATTTGGAAATATGTTAATCCTTAAAGGAAGCAACCCTGAATTATACAAAACATTTCTATTTCCTATTGGAATGACACACGGGCTTTTATTTATAGCGTACATTATTCTGGCTATCATGTTAAAAATTGAACTTAACTGGAGTGCTAAAAAATTTGCATTGATTGTTCTGGGATCCATAATTCCTTTAGGTGCTTTTTACGTTGAAAAGAAATACCTGAATGCAGAAGCAAACTAAAATATGATCGAGAAAATATTTAATTGGACATATAATCTATTTAAAGAATGGGGCTATAGCGACACGGTATCATCCTATGCCAATGTTTTCGTTAACTTTATCCTGCTTGGGATAGCTGTCTTTGTAATTCATTATGTATTCAAAAAAATATTAATCGAAGTCTTTAGTACTATTGCACAAAGAACGGAAACTCAGTTTGATGATTTACTGGTTGCCAATAAAACCACTAAATATATTGCTTATCTGATTCCGCTTCTTTTTGTAAACATAACCGTTCCAATCATTCTGAAGGATTTTGCCTATTGGGAAGGATTCTTCAGAAAAGGATTGGAAATCTATATCGTATTTCTGGTTCTTTGGATTATCAGAAGTATTTTAAATGCCATAAAAGATTACCTCAAGCGACTGCCGGATTTTAATGACAAGCCTATAGACAGCTATATTCAGGTATTTATGATTGTACTCTGGATTTTTGGGGTTACAAGCATTGTACTGATTCTTTTTGAAACTTCTTTTACTACGCTTTTTGCCACTTTTGGAGCAATTTCGGCTATTGTAATCCTGATTTTTAAAGATACTATTTTAGGATTTGTAGCCAGTATTCAGGTCTCCGTAAATGACCTTGTTCGAATTGGCGATTGGGTAACCTTTGAAAAATATGGTGCTGATGGCGATGTGGTAGAAATTAATCTTGCTACAGTAAAAGTTCGCAATTTTGACAATACCACCACAACAATTCCTACCTATAGCCTGATTTCTGATTCCTTCAAAAACTGGCGCGGTATGCAGAATTCCGGCGGAAGAAGAATCAAAAGATATGTTCTGATTAAAGCAAACAGCGTGCGGTTCCTGCATACTGATGAATTGGAAGGTCTGAAAAAAATACAGCTTGTGAGTTCTTACATTGAGCACCGCCAACAGGATATTGATAAATACAATACCAATAATAATATTGACAAAAGCCTGACCATTAATGGTAGGAACATGACAAATCTGGGATTGTTTAGAAAGTATATCAATCAGTATCTGGCAAATCACCCCGGAATAAATAAAGACATGACCATGATGTGTCGTCACTTACAACCAACAGAAAAAGGTATTCCAATCGAAGTTTACGCATTTTCGAATGACAAGCGCTGGATTAACTATGAGTATATTATGGCCGATATTTTCGACCATATCATTGCTGCCGTGCCTTATTTTGATTTGCAAATCTATGAGTTACCTTCTGAAAAAGGAGTTCATACCGAATAAAGCCTATTTTTTGATTCTGTCACGGACAAATTCGATTGCTGTCTTGCCATGAATCGAAGGACGCCCAAAGCTGTCCAGATTTACCATTGTTATTGAGTTGACCGTAATGATGGTTTCTTTTGTCATAATATTTCTCACCTCACATTTCAGCGTCAGTGATGTCTTTCCGAATTTTACGACATCAATTCCAATTTCAACAATATCTCCTTGTTTAGCAGAACTGATAAAGTTAATCTCAGACATGTGTTTGGTTACCACACGTTCGTTTTCTAATTGGATAATAGCATATAATGCTGCTTCTTCATCGATCCACGATAAAAGTTTTCCTCCAAATAGTGTCTGATTTGGGTTTAAATCTTCCGGTTTTACCCATTTTCTTGTATGAAATCTCATAATCTTAGTTTGACGAGACAAAATTAATGATTTCTCGCCTATTAAAATTGAATCCAACCGGGATAAAAACAGGAAAAAACTCTTAAAAACTTGCCAAAATTTACTAAAAGGACACTCAAGTGATTTCTTCCTGTTTTAACAAATAAGGCATGATTAAGTACTACACTCTGATACTCGTAACCAGCATTAAATGAACAGTATATTATTAAAATATTACTGCGAACACCTGTATTTACTGGTCATAAAAAAAAGTTATAGAATTATTAAAAAAAACATAAACATGGGAATTATATAACAAAAAGCAAGAAATGTTAAAATTCTATGGTCTATCTTTGCCTTATAAATGTTGCTCAAAAAAGAGAAAAATTAAATTAAAATCCATTAAGAACTATGAAAAAGAATTTACCATTATTATCGTTTTTATTGCTGGCTTTCGCTTCTGCAAACGCACAAGATTCTGCTGCAACCGTAGAAAAGGCTTCATCAGATGGCTACAACAAATGGTCGATTGAAGTAAACGGAGGGGTAAATAAGCCAACCAGAGCAATGACTGATGGTTATTATACTTCAACATTAAATCTGTTCCATGCAGATTTGGGTGTCCGATACATGTTCAATCCAAAATTTGGTTTGAAACTTGATTTCGGTTATGACAAATTTCAGGAACATGATGACAGCAATCCATTTGAAAGTACTTATTTAAGAACAAGCCTTCAAGGAGTTGTTAACCTGGGAAGAGTATTGAATTTTGAAGATTGGACTGATACATTTGGTTTGTTAGTTCACGGTGGTTTTGGGGTTTCTCAGTTATCTGCCAAAGATGGTTTTGACGGAGAAGATTACATGGGTAACGGAATCCTGGGAATTACCGGTCAGGTAAAATTAAGCAACAGTGTTGTATTGACCGGAGATCTTACAGGAATTGTTCATGGAAAGCAAAATTATAATTTTGACGGCCAAGGACCTACAACTACAGGAACATTTGATGGTACATTATTGAATGCATCTGTAGGTTTGACATTCTATCTGGGTAAAAATGAGAAACACGCAGATTGGTATTCTGAGACTAAGCTAGACGAGCTTAAAGCTTTAGAAGAAAGAGTTGGAATGATTGAAACAGGTTTGGCTGATTCTGACAAGGATGGTGTGCCGGATATGTATGATTTAGAGCCAAACTCTATTGCCGGAGTTGCTGTAAACACAAAAGGTCAGTCTATTGACAGAAACCAAAATGGTGTGCCTGATGAATTGGAAAGCTATCTTGATAAAACGTACGGACAAAATGGTAAAGGTTCTGCTTCCAACAGTACAATTGAAGAGCTGATCAACGGTGGTTATGTTAATGTATATTTTGACTTTAATTCTGCCAAACCAACAACAACTTCCCTATCTGGTGTTGATTTCTTAGTGAAATATCTGAAAGCAAACCCATCAGCTAATGCAGAAATCATTGGTTATGCAGATGAAATAGGAAATTCAGATTACAATAAAGATTTGTCACAAAGAAGAGCAAATTCTGTAAGAGATATTGTTGTTAATTCAGGAATCAACGCTTCAAGATTAACAGTTATTGGAAATGGTGAAGATGCTTCTGTAAATAAAAATTCTAAAGAAGCCCGCCAAATCGTAAGAAGAGTTACTTTCAGAGTTAAATAATTTCTTCATAAATATTTCAAAACCGCTGTAGTAATACGGCGGTTTTTTTTTATCTTTAAAAGAAAAACCATGGAAAACAGGGACGCTTTCATTTCTGAATTCAGAGGTGAAACTTTAGGAACAGTTACAAGCGAGTCTTCATCTGATGAAATTTTTCAAAACCAGGTCTTACGCCCTATATTAAAACTTCAGAACGATCTTTTTATTGATGTTTTTAGAAATTATATTTCAAAATATAAAAATGATTTCTACAGCTATCCCGTCGAAAAGAAACTGGCTTATATTGAGAACTCTATTCAAAAGGATATTAAGTTCCGGAATTCTCTTAAAGGGATTGTGATTGGTTTGTTTACAATAAACGAGTATGATGTATATATAAAAAACTCATCCTCCCTGAATAAGAGAATGATGAACATGCTGATTGAAAGACTAAAAAACCAGGTACAGCTTTTTGAACTGCAAGAAGAATAAACAAAAAAGAGGCAAAATTGCCTCTTTTTTGTTTTAATTCGCTTTTCTAAGAACTGCTTTGGTTCCGTCAGGATTAAGAAGATAAAGCTTGTCTTTTTTTATCTGATAAGTTGTTGTGCTTTGTAAGGCTTTTACAAATAATTTCTCCTTATCATAATTAGGGCACATCATTTCTGTGGTAAAAACATCCGTAAATCGCAATATTTCTGTTTCATAGAACAGCTTGCCTCCCATTCCATTACAACCTGCAAAACCTGTAAATTTGGATTCTTTAGCATTAATCTCTATGCCCGGCAATTTTTTTTCAAAGTCATCGGGATTAATTTTTTTGCCTTCTAATTCTTCCAAAATCCAATTTCCTTCCAATTGTTTATCTACAATATAATTTCCGCAACCTTCAAGATTTTTAAAATCTTTATCTTTTCCTCTTTTTAATGAAGCATTCACATGATAATTGTATTCATTATCAGACATGCCGTCAGAACATTTGCCTTGCTGTATCGTAAATTTTAAATGAATGCTGTCTGATTTTGCTTCATACGAAATGACATTGGCATCCATAGCCCTATTCGGCTTTCCGTATGATAATGTAAAATTCTTTTCCGTTTCGGGTGATGTAAACCGGACCGAATCCTTCATGATTTCAATTCCCCAAAACGGCTCTGTTCCTGAGGCTTTGAAAAAAACGTCATTTGTTTGTTTAATGGCTACACTATCCTTTGATACAGAAAGAGAATCAGTACCACTAACTTCTTTTTCTGCTGACTTGGGTTTGCAATTAATAAATAGAAAGCTTAAGGCGGCCAATGCGATTATTGATTGTTTTTTCATGAGATTTATTTTTTAATGAAAGACAGTATTTTAGTACCATTTCCATCGTATAATTTCAATTTGTTTCCCTGTAATTTGAATTTTTGTACGGAATTGAACAAGGTCATAAATTTTCCTTCTCCGGTTCCCTGACAAGCCATTTTTGTCTGTGCGATTGGACCGAAACTAATATTGTCTTCATTAATAGTATAACTTCCCGACATTGAATTGCATCCTGAATTTCCAGAAATACGGTTTTCTGTTTTGTCGAAATTCAGTACTGGAATTTTAGCAAATTCTCCTTTGTCAATGGGATCTCCAAAAGTTTGTTCTAATTCCCAGCTTCCTGTTGAAAGTTCAGCAATGGCTTCTGCTCCTTTTTTGCAGCTACAAGATTGTAATCCGACTAAGACTATGACACAGATTACAGATAAAAATTTAGCTTTCATATTTTTTTGATATTATGATTGAAACATAAATATACGCTTTTCATGGCAGAGTATAAAATCAGAAAAGATATTAGAGTTCAAAAAAACTTAGAAAATCTATATTTAGATACAAAGATTGGATTTAGGCTGACCAATTTTAGATTTGGAACAGGTTTTGGCCACAGATTAAAATAATTACACAGATTTAAGAACCCTGTATAAAATACTTTCTCTTCTATCATGAATACACAACCTTAGCACCTTAGCTACTTAGCACTTTGAAAATTTTAAATTTGAACGCGGATTGGCCACGGATTAAAATAATTTACGCAGATTTTTAAAGAAGTTTTATTAAAATACTTTCTCTTCTACCATGAATACACAACCTTAGCACCTCAGAACCTTAGCTGCTTAGCACCTTTACAAAAGCCCATTATATTTCCTTATAAACCATTCAGCGGCAAGGGAAACTACAATCAGTATCAGTAGCCATATCCAGTCTACCAACGGTGTTTTTTTGATAATTTCTTTTTGTGTGGCTTTGTATTCGTCATTTTGCAATAGCGATTTAATAAGCTCTTCCACCTGATTAGGATGGAAAACCTTTCCCTGGGTTTGGGAAGCCAATTGTGTCAGTTTATTCAAATCAGGATTGACGAACTGCCTTTCAATATCAAAATCCAAAACTTCAAAAAAGCCGTTGTAGGTGTTTTTTGATTTTGCCTCCACTACCTTGAAGCTATATTCGCCGGCAGAAAGTCCGTCAAGATTGACCTTATAGGAATTATTGCCTTTTAAAAGGTCATAGTTTTTGGTTTGTTTTGTCTTTTTATTGGTGATGGAAATTGTGAGTCTGGCATTTTCATCAAATTCGTAATTCTTATTAAAATACTGTGCGGTAATTTCAATAGCCTCACCAGAGTTATAGAAGTTTTCATGATTAACCACAAGCGATTTCCTTGCATTATTCGATGCTAAAAATTGTATGGTTTTATCAATAAAAACATCAAATTTATCATAAGATTGGTTCTCTATATGGTTTTGCAATCTCCATTTCCAGATATTTTCTCCTAAAAGAAAAGCATTTCTTTTTCCCTGGTTTTCGGAATATGCCAATAGAGGGGCTCCGGTATTGACATTTCTGATACGGGATGAAACCAAAACTTCTATGTTTTCCTTTGGAGTAACGGTTCCAAAAGCATTTTGCAATGGTGGCAGGTTTTCAAAACCTATATTATCAATAGCAAACAGATTGAACTGAGCATTAAAATCAGACAGGTAATCTTCTTTTTGCCCACTCATTCTGAATTGCAATGTGTTTTGTTGCTGGTTCAGAAAATTAAAATCTGTATTGGTTCCAGTAATAATCCAGGTATTCAACCCGGCTAGTTTATTGGCTTCAAAAACAGATTTAAATTCTGAATTAGGCTGATATAAAATCAAGATATTATAATCTTGTAATGAATTGATTTTATTTGGATTGACTATCGTTACTTTACGTTGTAGATTAGTTTCTATTGAACGTTTTAAAGCCCCAATATCAGGATGATTTATTGCAGTAATCAGGGCAACTTCAGACTTTTGGTCAATGACTTCAACAGCAAAATTCTTGTGATTATTATAGGTGTTTTTTTCAGCCTCTTTAGAAGTTATCGATGCCTTAAAAACCTGAACGCCTATTTTATCTGCCGGTAATAAAACGTTTAGTACGGCTGTTTTCTTTGAAGGCGTAAAAGAAACGCTTTGTTTTGTCAAAACAGCTCCTCCTTGTGAAATACTAAAATCGGCGGCAATACTTTTGTTTCCGGAATATTGAAGAAATACTTCTATTGGAAATTTGTTCTTATGAAATGCATATTTATTGACATTGAGCTGGCTGATTTTCAAATCCAGAAAAGTAGTCGTATCTCCCAGAATTACAGGAAATACTCTGTTATTTGGATTAAAGCTATAAACATAATCATTCCCTGAAGTCTGGTTTCCATCAGTTAGGATGACGGTCGGGAAAGCCGTGTTTTTATTAATGCTTTTCAGGTTCTTGGCAACTTCATCCAGATTGGTCTGCGTTCCCTTAAAATTAAAACTATCAGATAGTTCAAATTCATTAGAAAACTGATACGACTGAATATCAAATTTTTCCTGTAGTCTTGAATCAGAAACCAGTTTTTTATGGATCTCCAAAGCCGTTTCGTTTGCTTTTAATTCTGTTATAGAACTGGAATTATCAACAACAACAGGTAATGGCGTTTTTACTATTTCAAGAGTACTGGTTGTAATTTTGGGATTGATTAGCAAGAGTAAGATGCCAAAAATAGAAAAGAAACGTAAAAAGGCTAAAAGCAGTTGGGTTTTCGACTTATTTTTAAACCTGAAAAAGTATTGGAAAAAAGACAAACCTCCTGCTATTAGTATTGAAAGTATAAGTAATAGAATGGTGTTTGTCGTCATTTTTTATATTAAATGGATGAAATTTAAAATTCTAGTTTTTTTCAACTACTTGTTAAGAAAACTATCATTTTTATTGCTAATAAGCTTCACTATAAACAAAAATAAAGCTATTACTTTTAATAGCATTCCTATCATAAGCACTATGTTTCCTGTAAAGAATCCTATTTCAAAATGCATTATCTTTAATAAAGCACCAAAAACAGTCAATAAAATTCCAAGAAGCAGAATTATAATGATATAGATATACTTGTTTTTCACAGATAATTGTAGCGTATTACGAATTAAGAATTACGGATTTGAAATCCGTAATTCTTAATTTATATGATTAGGTTAGCATTCCACCATCAACGTTCATAACCTGTCCTGTAATATAGCCACTCATATCAGAAGCTAAGAAAAGGCAAGCATTTGCTACATCTTCAGGTGTTCCGCCACGTTTTAATGGTATAGCGTCTCTCCAGCCCTGAACAACATCTTCGTTTAGTTTTCCTGTCATTTCAGTTTCAATAAAACCTGGAGCAATTGCATTACAACGGATATTTCTTGAACCAAGCTCTAAAGCAACTGACTTTGTAAATCCGATAACTCCGGCTTTTGAAGCCGCATAGTTGGTTTGTCCGGCATTACCCTTCACTCCTACTACTGAACTCATGTTTATAATAGAACCTGCACGGTTTTTAAGCATAATTTTCTGAACAGCTTTTGTCATGTTGAAAACAGACTTCAGATTCACTTCAATTACTTTATCGAAATCTTCTTCTGAAATACGCATCAGCAGGTTATCTTTTGTAATTCCTGCATTGTTAATCAAAATATCAATAGTTCCAAAAGTTGCGATTACATCATCTACTAGTTTTTGTGCTTCATTAAAATCAGCAGCATTAGACTGATATCCTTTAGCTTTTACGCCAAGCGCTATCAATTCATCTTCCAAAACTTTAGCCGCTTCAGCAGATGAACTATAAGTGAATGCCACATTTGCACCGTGTTTTGCAAAAACTTCTGCGATTCCTCTACCAATTCCTCGGCTGGCACCTGTAATGATCGCTGTTTTTCCTTTTAGTAATTTCATTATAAAATATATTTAGTTTGTCTTTGTTGAGTGACAAATATAAGAATTCAATCGCAATACTGTAAGACAAGCCTTTAAACTTTCAGGAATTTATCTATCCTTTTGTTCCATGTTTTGCTATAAATCGCAATCAGTGTAAAAATCAGCAGTATATAAATATACCAGGCATTTGCAATCAGATCAATCACATCCAATCGTCCCTTTGCAAAATTTAAAATTAACAGCACTTGTGCTCCATACGGAAGAATTCCCTGCACTATACATGAAAAAATATCGAGAATTGCAGCTGTTTTTTTAGGACTTAGTTCATATTCATCACTAATTTCTTTGGCTATGGCTCCGGTAATTACAATAGAAACAGTATTGTTGGCAATAGCCACGTTGGTAACACTAACCAAAGTACCTATTCCCATTTGTGCTGATTTTTTGCTCTTAATTTTTGACTTTATCTTTTGCAGAACATAATCTATACCTCCCGCTTTTTCAACTAAAGCAGCCAATCCGCCCGTTAGCATTGATAATAGAAATATATCGGTCATGCTTAAAAAGCCTTCATAGTTTTTCTGTAAAAAACTCAGTACAGTGAAATCATTTTGAAAAAAACCGATAATTCCCGCGACCAATATCCCAATCAATAAGGTTATAAAAACATTTAAGCCTGAAACCGCCAAACCAATTACAAGAATATAAGGTACTATTGTAATCAGTTCGTAGCTTTCTTTTTCAATAGTTACCGGACTTATTTCTGAATTAATCCCCAGATAGAACAGTAACAGTATCGTAATAATAGATGCCGGTAGCGCTATAAAGAGATTGACTTTAAATTTATCACGCATTTCACATCCAAGTGATTGTGTGGCAGCAATTGTCGTGTCTGATATGATAGACAGGTTGTCACCCAACATGGAGCCGCCCAGTAACGAACCGGCAATTAAAGGCATGGAAGCACCGCTTTTGTCTGCCAGGCTGATGGCGATTGGTCCTAAGGCTACTATCGAGCCGACGGAAGTTCCTGTTGCAGTTGATAAAAATGAGGCTATTAAAAAAATGCCTAATGGGAAATACTCCGTGTCTATTGTACTGATTCCTAAATTTACAACTGCGTCTACAGCTCCCATTGCCTGGGTAACGACAGCAAAAGCTCCGGACAGCAGATAAATAAGGCACATTGTGATGATTTGATTATTTCCACAGCCTTTTATCAGCGTGTCAACTTTTGCCTCAATAGATTCTCTAAAAAGTAAAAAGGCTGTAATTATCCCAAAAGTTACTGCTATTGGAGACGGCAAAGCATAAAAGTCATTGAGCAGGATTCCGGCACCAAGGAATGTAAAAATAAAAACGAAAAAGGGCAATAAGGCTACAATAGAACCTTTAGTTTTAATAAGATGTTTCATCATCGATTGCTTAAAAATTAATAAAGCTCACGACGAAAAGCAAACCGAAAAAAGTGTGGAATGGCAACATTTTTTCCAAAGGATTTGGCTTATCGTTTTAGCACCTTGCTTGTTGTTGCAGGTTGCTATCTCTTTATGAGATTCGTGATAACGGATGCAAATATAGGTCTATTTTTAAATTATATTTACCTTAAGTTTATTTTTTTACAAATATTTAATAATCTTTCGCGCAATTAAATTATCTGTAAAAACAAAGCCTCTCTGTTATCAATTCAACTGAGAGGCATTTTGATTTGTTTTATTTGAATTAAACTTCCGGCATGACAACATAACTGTTATCGTCTTTTACCTTTGGAAATTCTTTTTTTCTCCAACGTTCTTTCGCCGCTTCAATTTTTTCATTGCTGGAAGACACAAAATTCCAATAGATAAATCGCTCTTCAGGAAGCGGTTGACCACCAAAAAGAATAATATGGGTATCTGGTTTGAGCGTCATAGAACAGGCATTGTCCAATTTTGACACCAACATATTTCCTTTTTCAACATGATTATCACAGGCCTGAACAGCGCCTTCAACGACACAGATTCCAATTTCCCCAAAAAGCTGTCCTTCTGTATGGAGAAGGTATTCATCCTGAGTTTTGATTTCGACCATAAACAGATCAGAATGTACCGGAACCGGTGATTCTTTACCGTATCCTTTTCCTGCCACTAATGTAAATTCTGCCGTTTCGTCTTTCCATCTTGGCAGATCGTTCCTGTCAAAATGGTGAAATTCCGGCTCCATATCTTCTTTGTGTTTTGGCAGTGCTACCCATATTTGGTAACCATGCATCATATACTCTTTTCCGTGTCTTAATTCTTCGGGAGTTCTTTCGGTATGGGTTACACCATTTCCGGCAATCATCCAGTTTACAGACCCCGGAGCTATTTTCTGTACAGTGCCAATACTATCCTTATGCATGACTTCGCCTTCGAGCAAGAAAGTCAATGTTGCCAATCCAATGTGCGGATGCTGGCCTACATCCATATAATGATCCGGTCCCATTTTTGTTGGCCCCATGTGGTCAATAAAGATAAATGGCCCTACCATTCTTTTTTTACGGAAAGGTAATAGTCTGCCTACCAAAAAGTCCCCGATATCGCGCGGTCTTTCTTCTATGATTAAGTCGATGTTTGACATATTTTGTTTTGTTTATTAAGGATAATACTAAGGAATCTAATTTACTAAAATTATTTCAGTGCTTCCAAAATAGCTTCCCATTCTTCCAGTTTTTGTAAAAAACTTTTAGAAGCATTGGCACCACTTGGTGATGGTAAAATGGAATACTGCAAATCTTTTTTCCGACCTACATATTTATCATAGAAATTGGATGCATTTTTACTCGAAAAAAAGACATGTTTAATATTGGGATATTGCTTGTAAAAGCTTTCAAAATCATTGGCTTTTTCATTGTTTATATTGCTGTCCAGACTTCCTGTTCTTTCACAATAGGCCAGAACATCCCAAAGTGCAATATTGTTCTCTTCTAATAACTGTTTCTTTTCTATATATTCTTTTGGTAAGGGCCGGTTAAATAGCGTGAAAAGCAGCTTCCAGAAACTGTTCCCTTTATTACCGTAATATTCCTGTAATTCCAGCGATTTTTCTCCGGGCATAGTTCCTAAAATAAGGATTTTGGAGTTTTGATTAACTAATGGCGGAAAGGCTTGTTTCATTCTTTAAAATTATAAAAAAATCGTCATTAAATAAAAAAGCCTCGCAATATGCAAGGCTTTTTATATCAATTGTATGGAGATTAACCCATAACTTCTTTTACTTTTTTACCGATTTCAGCAGGAGAATCAACAACGTGGATACCATTTTCTCTCATGATGCGTTTTTTAGCTTCAGCTGTATCGTCAGCTCCACCTACAATTGCACCAGCGTGACCCATTGTTCTTCCTTTTGGAGCAGTTTCACCAGCGATGAATCCGATAACCGGTTTTCTGTTCCCGTCAGCTTTAATCCATTTAGCAGCATCAGCTTCTAATTGCCCACCGATTTCACCAATCATGATGATACATTCTGTTTCAGGGTCGTTCATCAACAATTCAACAGCTTCTTTTGTAGTAGTTCCAATGATTGGGTCTCCTCCAATACCGATAGCCGTAGTGATTCCCATACCTTGTTTTACCACCTGATCTGCTGCTTCATAAGTAAGTGTTCCTGATTTGGAAACGATACCTACTTTTCCTTTTTTGAAAACGAAACCTGGCATGATACCAACTTTAGCTTCTTCCGGAGTAATTACACCCGGACAGTTTGGACCTACAAGGCGACAATCTTTATTTTGAATATAAGCGTAAGCCTTAACCATATCAGCAACCGGAATTCCTTCAGTAATTGTGATAATGACTTTGATTCCTGCATCTGCAGCTTCCATAATTGCGTCAGCAGCAAAAGCTGGCGGTACGAAAATGATTGTAGTATCTGCTCCAGCCTGATCAACAGCATCTTTAACAGTGTTGAAAACCGGACGGTCTAAGTGAGTTGTTCCTCCTTTACCCGGAGTTACACCACCTACAACATTTGTTCCGTATTCAATCATTTGAGAAGCGTGAAAAGTTCCTTCGCTTCCTGTAAAACCTTGAACAATTATTTTAGAATCTTTATTGACTAAAACGCTCATAATATATTTTTTAAATTTATTTTTTTGAATGGTGTTGCAAAAGTAAGGTTTTGATGCCTAATAGGAAAGTTTTTTATACTTAAATATTTAAGAAATCAGGACAGTTGGCTCATTTGAAATCCCCTGTAAAGTTTGCCGTCTTTTATTTCCCAGATTACCATAAAATGGGCCAAAAGCATCTCTTCTCTTGGGTTTTCAAATGTTTTTACATAGTGTGAATATCGTACAGAAACCAAATTTTCTTCTTCCAGAATATGGCTGATGCGAATTTTTGATCGTGTATAGGCAACCTGAAGTTCAGCAGACAAGGCTAATATTTCAGTCCTGTTCATCTGCAAAAATCCTTTTGAACTATTCCAGTCTAAAACAACTTCAGGATGCAATGAAGATTCCATGATTTTTTGATCAAGAAGTGCATCTGATTTGTAAAAATTCTGTACGATTTCTTTTGGTGTCATTCTTATTTCAGTTTATTAAGGATTTCCGGAATTTTCTTTACGTTGGCATATTGTTTTAATTTTTCACGGGCTTCGTCGGCCGGAGTGCCAAAATAGGTTTTATCGCCTTCTATTGATTTTGTAATACCGGATTGTGCCATAACAACAGCCCTTTCACCAATTGTGATACTGCTAATGATACCTACTTGTCCCCAAATGGTTACTTCGTCCATGATTTTTACGCAACCTGCGATTCCTGTCTGTGCAGCGATAAGGCATTTTTTCCCGATTACCGTATCATGTCCTACGTGAACCTGATTGTCCAGTTTTGTTCCTTCCCCAATAGTAGTATCCCCGGTTACCCCACGGTCGATAGTACACAAGGCGCCTATTCCCACATTATCTTCAATAATAACTCTTCCGCCAGAAATAAGCTGGTCAAAACCTTCAGGGCGCTTTTTATAGTAAAAAGCATCTGCCCCTAAAATAGCTCCGGCATGAATTATCACGTTATCTCCAATAACCGTATGGTCATATATAGAGACATTCGAATGAATGATACAATTTTTTCCTATTCTGACATGATTACCAATAAAACAATTGGGCTGGATATAGGTTCCTTCACCAATTTCTGCGCTAAGCGAAATCGCAGTTTCAGTAGCTCTAAAAGGTCTGAAATGTCTTGTCAGTTTATTAAAATCCCGAAACGGATCGTCTGAAATAAGTAATGCTTTTCCTTCCGGACATTCTACTTCTTTATTAATCAGAATAATTGTAGCTGCTGATTGTAACGCTTTGTCATAATATTTTGGATGGTCGACAAAGACAATATCTCCTGGCTCTACGACATGAATTTCATTCATTCCGTAAACCGGAAAATTTGGATCGCCAATATATTTGCTGTCAATAATGTCAGCAACTTCTTTTAAAGTATGTGTTTTAGGAAATTTCATATTGGTCGTATGATTTGAAATTGAGCTAATAAGAAAATGAGATAACTAAAAGCTATCTCATTTTCAAATTTACTAATTTAATTATTCTTTTACACGCTCCATGTAAGCTCCTGTAGCGGTATCAATTTTGATTTTGTCACCTTCATTGATAAACAAAGGAACGTTTACAGTAGCTCCGGTTTCTACGGTTGCCGGCTTTGTTGCGTTTGTAGCCGTGTTACCTTTTACTCCAGGTTCTGCATAAGTAACTTCTAAAATTATAGAAGCCGGCATGTCTACAGAAAGAGGCAAATCCGTTTCTGTATTGATCTGAATCATTACATTTGTTCCCTCTTTTAGTAATTCCGGTGCATCAAGCACATCTTTGTTTAATGAAATTTGCTCAAAGGTTTCAGCATTCATGAAGTGATACTCATTTCCTTCAGCATATAAGAACTGGAAAGTGTGTGTTTCAACACGGATTACATCAATTTTATGACCTGCAGAAAAAGTGTTGTCCAAAACTTTTCCTGAAGTTAAGCTTTTTAGTTTAGTTCTAACGAAAGCCGGACCTTTTCCAGGTTTTACGTGAAGGAACTCTACAATTTTATAAATATCGTGGTTGAATTTAATACACAATCCGTTTCTAATGTCTGCAGTACTTGCCATTTGTTTGTTATTTCGTTTTTTATTTTGCTTTAATTATTAATAAATTCCTGTATATCCTTTCATTACTCCTCTTGATGAGTTTCTGATGAAAAGGATAATTTCGTCTCTTTCCGGAGTTGCTTCCATTTCGGCTTCAATTATACTTAAAGCCTGAGTCGTGTTGTAATTTTTCTGGTATAAGATTCGGTATATTTCCTGAATTTCTCTTATTTTTTCAGTAGAAAAGCCTCTTCTCCTCAATCCCACAGAATTAATTCCTACATAAGAAAGCGGTTCTTTTGCTGCTTTTGTATAAGGAGGAACATCTTTTCTTACCAGAGATCCCCCGGAAATCATAGCATGATCTCCAATGCTGATGAACTGGTGAACGGCTGCCAAACCTCCTATGATGGCGTAGTTACCTACAGTTACGTGACCTGCTAAGGCAACACCATTAACTATAATTGCGTTGTCGCCTATATGACAGTCGTGGGCAATATGCGCAGTTGCCATAACCAGGCAATTCTTGCCTATAACGGTCTGACCGGAAGCAATTGTACCTCTGTTGATGGTAACACATTCTCTGATTGTTGAATTATCTCCAATAATTGCCAAAGAATCTTCTCCTCCAAATTTAAGGTCTTGCGGAACTGCTGAAATTACAGCACCCGGAAAAATATTGCAGTTCTTCCCTATTCTTGCACCTTCCATAATTGTAACATTAGAACCTATCCAGGTTCCATCACCAATAACAACATTATTATGAATTGTTGTGAATGGCTCTATTACAACATTTTTAGCGATTTTTGCACCAGGATGAACGTATGCTAAAGGTTGATTCATAAATCTTTTTTGATTAGTTAGTTTTTGAAATTTGCGCCATCAGCTCCGCTTCTGCTACTAATCTTCCGTTAGCATAAGCACTGGCCTGCATCTGGCAAATTCCCCTTCTGATTGGAGACATCAAATCACATTTAAAAATTAGGCTGTCTCCCGGCAATACCTTTTGTTTGAATTTTACATTGTCAATTTTCATAAAATAAGTCAGGTAATTTTCAGGATCCGGTACAGAGCTCAAAATAAGGATTCCTCCCGTCTGTGCCATGGCTTCTACAATGATAACGCCTGGCATTACCGGTGCTCCTGGAAAGTGGCCTACGAAGAAACTTTCATTCATAGTCACATTCTTTAATCCAACAACATGTGTATCTGACATTTCTATAATTCTGTCAATAAACAGGAAAGGTGGTCTATGAGGCAAAATGCTCATAATTTTATGGATATCCATTAAAGGTTCCTGATTTAAATCATAAACAGGCACCTGATTTCTTTGTTCTATTTTGATGATTTTAGACATTTTTTTAGCGAATTGCGTATTCACAAAATGTCCTGGTTTATTTGCTATAACTTTTCCTTTAATCTTCATTCCGATTAAGGCCAGGTCACCAACAACATCAAGTAATTTGTGGCGGGCTGCTTCGTTTGGATAGTGTAAAGTCAGGTTGTCTAAAACTCCGTTTGGTTTTACAGAAATCTTATCTTTTCCAAAAGCTACCTTTAGGTTTTCCATAGTGCTATCAGAAATTTCCTTGTCAACATAAACAATAGCATTGTTTAGGTCGCCTCCTTTTATCAATCCGTTTTCTAGCAATGCTTCCAATTCGTGAAGGAAGCTGAAGGTTCTTGCATCTGCAATTTCTGTCTTGAAATCAGCAATGCTTTTCATGGTAGCGTTTTGAGTACCCAAAACTTTTGTACCAAAATCGACCATAGTGGTTACCTGATAATCGTCAGATGGCATTACCAAAATTTCGCTTCCGGTAGCCTCATCAGTATAAGAAATAACTTCTTTTACTACATATACTTTACGCTCGGCATCCTGTTCTTCAATTCCGGCTTTTTCAATCGCCTCAACAAAAAACTTTGAGGAGCCATCCATAATAGGCGGTTCCGAAGCATCCAATTCAATAATAACGTTATCGATATCGCAACCAATGAATGCTGCCAATACGTGTTCAGAAGTTTGAATTTTTACTCCTTTTTTCTCTAAGTTGGTGCCACGTTGTGTGTTTACTACATAATTGGCATCTGCTTCAATAATAGGCTGGCCTTCTAAATCTACCCTTACAAATGTAAAACCATTGTTTATAGGAGCAGGCTTGAAAGTCATTTTTACTTCTTTACCAGTATGCAATCCCACGCCTGTTAGTGAGATTTCATTCTTTATGGTCTTCTGTTTAACCATTGTTTATGCTATTTTCGTTTGTTACTTGTTTTTTTAAGGCTTCAATATCTGATACTATCTTTGGCAGGTTCTTGAAATGAACATACGATTTATTAAAATCAGAATAGCCTAATGCCGGACTACCCTGAACTGTTTCTCCGTCAGCAAGGTTTTTACCCACTCCGGATTGTGCCTGAATACGGACACCATTACCAATAGTAATATGACCTACTATGCCTACTTGTCCGCCAATTATGCAATTGCTGCCTATTTTGGTAGAACCCGCAACACCCGTTTGTGAAGCTATAACCGTATTTTCTCCAATTACAACGTTGTGAGCAATCTGAATCTGGTTATCAAGCTTAACGCCTTTTTTGATTATAGTAGAACCTAATGTAGCCCTGTCAATGGTAGTGCATGAGCCAATATCTACATTATCTTCAATGATAACATTTCCTATTTGTGGTACCTTACTGTAAACCCCTTCTTCATTTGGCACAAAACCAAAACCGTCAGAACCTATAATAGCTCCCGAGTGGATGGTGCATCCTCTTCCAATTTCTGTTTCTGAATAGATACGTACACCTGCAAAAAGGATAGTATTATCACCAATAGTTACATTATCTCCTACAAAACTATTAGGATATATCTTAACGTTCTCTCCTATTTTGACATTTTTGCCAATATAGCAAAAACTTCCCAAATAGAGGTTATCACCATAGGTCACGTTTTCAGAAATTACAGAAGGCTGTTCTATGCCAGACTTCATCAGTTTAACCTGATTGTAATATTCTAATAATTTGGAAAAGGATTTATAGGCGTCTTCTACCTTAATAAGTGTGGTAGTAATTTCAGATTCCGGAGTAAATGTAGTATTTACAATCGTAATCGTTGCCTGAGTGGTATAAATATAATTAAGGTATTTAGGGTTTGCCAAAAATGTCAGGGATCCTTCGGAACCTTCTTCTATTTTTGACAATTTATAAACTTCCGCATGGGGATTCCCTACTACTTCACCGTCTAAAATACCTGCTATTTGTTCTGCTGTGAATTTCATCTTGACAAAAATATAAAAATTTGATTTTATTTATGAATTTTCCGCAAGTACTTTTGGGAAACAAATAAAATATTTGGTTACAGGCTTTGAAAGTGCCTTGAGATTGAGCTGATCCGAAGCTTCAACAACATCTTCAATTGTCCTATCCTTTTTTAATATTTTGATAGGTTCAACATCCTTATTATAGGCCTGGTTTTTAATTTTTCCTTTGAATATAAAATAGGAAGCTTCCTGTTGTGAAATCCTGTAAAAATTAGTCAACTTTGATTTTAGGTCTTCCACATCTTCAGGTGTATATTTTTCGCTACTGAGTTTAATTTTCAGCAAATCCCGATTCACAATCATTTTACTTAAATTACTCAATATAAAATCATTATGATTTTGCCATGCTTTTAAAGCCGCAATAATATCGGTGTCATCCAGTTGTGAAAATCTTTCAAGAACAGCATCGTCAAAATCATTTAATTCAACCTTATGCTGCATAAAATAGAATAAGGGTTCGCTACACGGCAATACGATTCCTTTTTGTGATAATTCCTTTGCTCTTTTGAGTACTCTAACCAGCATATTTTCTGCTACCAGGCTCGTTTTATGAAGATAAGCCTGCCAGTACATTAGCCTTCTTGCCATCAGGAATTTTTCGACAGAGTAGATTCCTTTTTCTTCAATGACCAAAACATCATCAACCACATTCATCATCTGAATTAATCGGTCCGAATTGATATTTCCTTCTGCAACACCCGAGTAAAAACTGTCTCTTCTAAGATAATCCATCCTGTCCATGTCCAGCTGACTCGAAATAAGCTGTAGCATAAACTTTCTATGGTATTCACCTTTGAAAACCCGTATTGCCAAAGTAAGCTGTCCATCAAACTCTTCATTAAGCTTATTCATAAATAATAATGAAATTGCTTCATGATTTACATTTTCTACTATACTGTGTTCCATAGCATGCGAAAACGGACCATGTCCTATATCATGCAATAAAATCGCAATGTATAATGCTTTTTCTTCCTCATTTGAAATAATAACGCCTTTATACCGCAATACTTCAACAGCCTTTTGCATAATGTGCATGCAGCCTAAGGCATGATGGAATCGGGTGTGGTGCGCACCAGGATATACCAGGTATGATAATCCCATCTGTGAAATCCTACGAAGCCTCTGAAAATAAGGATGTTGGATTAAATCATATAAAAGCGTATCCGGAATCGTAATAAACCCATAAATAGGATCATTAAATATTTTCAGTTTGTTCGTATAGCTCACTGTTGTTAAATTGGAGTACAAATATAAGCAAGTTAGCCGTTTTTTAACTAAAAAGTATAATTAACACTATTTAATATATGCCGTTAAATTGCAGTTAATTAGGATTTCAAACTTCAGCAGGTAGTTTTTAAGCCGTAACTTTAAATATCGAAAAAGCTAAAAAAAGAAATTATGAAAAAGATATTTATAGCCATTGCTTTTTTTGCCGGCATCGGTTTTGGTTCTGCCCAAATTGATAAAGACGACAACCCTCAGGCCGATATACAAGACAGAATACAGCAGGAGCCTCCCCGTCCTACTCAAACTCAAATGGAAAGGGCTGCCCGAATTGATGCTGATAAAAAGAAAGAGGAAGAAAAGCTTGAAACTGAAAAAAAGGCAGATAAGGAACAATCAAAAAATAACACGAAAGTGAATCCCGACAAACTATCTCCTGTCACAAAAGATAGTAGCAAGGGTGTACAACCCGTGAAAAAACCAAGAAATAAGTAGATTCTATTTAGAGTATTGAAGAAAGGGTCTCCTAGTAGTGCGGGAGACCTTTTTATTTTCCGGTATATTTAATCAGTGGAATTGTATAACAAAAAAAAATAAAACATAAGAAGAAATCGCTTTTGTTTTAGAATATTTGAGATTGAACAAAAAACACAATCTTATGAAAACTAACACAAAATCCGTAACATCACTATTGCTTCTATTGGTAGCATTTATAGCAGGTTGCAGTAATTGCGACGATGGCACTTCAAGTGATAACAGTCAGGAAAAACAGGCTGTTAGAATAGACAGTACTTATACCAAATAACAAAAGGCTCGAAATGAGCCTTTTGTTTTGATATTCGCTAACTAAAATAAATTTGTCCGAAAAATTTCGAACTTGTCCATCAATGCTTATCGGTCAGGGGTATTCTCCGTTATTACCCTGGCTTCAGGCGTCCTCAATGAGGATCTCGTAAAAGAATGTGGTCTGTAATCAACATGATCTTCTTCAAGAGATTTTTCAAACATAACCTTTGCTTTTTCGTTGAATTCATCTGATTCAAGATACTTTAGGTTTTGCATGTTGTTGTAGGCAAGCGTTTGATTACCGCCAAACCATTCTCCATCCCATTCTTCAATTGTTTTGTTTCTGTCCGTTTCCATGATTGCAAAAGTGTTAAGTTATACAAGCCATTTAACTATCGTAAATTTACTAAAAAAATAGTTAAAATAAAAATTAAATATTTATATTTCAACAATTTACATCTATTTTAAATAAAATATAGCCATACCTTTATTTTTAGATTTTTTGAGAATAAAAATCATAAAATTGAACTTTATTATAACGTATTTTTGTTGGTTTATTTTTACATAAATTTTAAGAGATTCGAAAGACAAAAGTGTTAAATTGCGATGTAATTGTTACGATAAACCTATCCGAAAAATATGGACAAAATAAAGATACTCTGGGTTGATGATGAAATTGATCTGCTTAAACCTCACATTCTGTTTCTTGAGAAAAAAAACTATGACGTAACCACTTGCAATAATGGTCGGGATGCAATAGACATCTTCGAAGAAGGCAATTTTGATATTGTTTTTCTTGATGAGAACATGCCCGGAATGAGCGGTCTTGAAACACTTTCTGAAATGAAAGAAAAAAAGACCGCCACCCCAATCATCATGATTACAAAAAGTGAGGAAGAATATATCATGGAAGAAGCCATTGGCTCCAAAATTGCAGATTATCTAATCAAACCGGTTAATCCAAATCAGATACTTCTTAGCCTTAAAAAAAATCTTGACAATACAAGACTTGTTTCTGAAAAGACCACACTTGACTACCAAAAAGAATTCAGAAAGATTTCTATGGAACTGGCTATGGTAAATTCTTATGAGGATTGGATTGAACTGTATCAAAAATTACTGTATTGGGAACTGGAACTTGAAAATATTGACGACCAGAGCATGTTTGAAATCCTGGAATCCCAAAAAGTAGAAGCCAATTCCCAATTTGGAAAGTTTATAGAACGTAATTATGAAGACTGGTTCCAACAAAATGCAGACAGGCCTACCTTATCACACACGCTTTTTAAAGAATTGGTTCTTCCGGAATTAAAGAAAAAAGACCGCCCTATATTGTTTGTAGTTATCGACAACCTGCGCTATGATCAATGGAAAGCCTTTGAAAGTGTGGTTGCCAACCATTACAAACTGGAAAAAGAAACTCCCTTTTTCTCCATATTACCTACTGCAACCCAATATGCCAGAAATGCTATCTTTTCAGGATTAACGCCTTTAGAAATGGAGAAAAAGTACCCGCAATACTGGAAAAATGATGTAGAAGACGGGGGAAAAAATTTATACGAAGCTGAATTTCTTACCGAACAGTTGAAACGCCTCGGAATGAATATCAAACAGGATTATTTCAAAATCACCAATTTTGCAGGAGGAAAAAAACTGGTTGACAATTTCAAGACATTGAAAAACAACGACCTGGTTACGGTTGTTTATAATTTCGTGGATATGCTTTCGCATGCCAAAACCGAAATGGAAGTGGTAAAAGAACTGGCATCCAATGACAAGGCCTACCGCTCTCTTACTTTGAGCTGGTTTAAAAATTCGCCTCTTTTAGAAATCATACAGCAGGCACAGCAATTAGGATTCCGCCTGATTCTGACAACGGACCACGGTACGATAAACGTAAAAAACCCATCAAAAGTAATTGGTGACAGAAATACCAGCCTGAATCTTCGTTACAAAACAGGAAGAAGCCTTACCTATGAAGAAAAAGATGTTTTTGCCATAAAAGATCCAAAAAGCATACAACTGCCTGCCATAAATATGAGCAGTTCTTATATTTTTGCAAAAAATGATTATTTCCTGGCTTATGTGAACAATTATAACCACTATGTCAGCTATTACAGAAATACCTATCAACATGGTGGGATATCGCTGGAAGAAATGATCATTCCGTTTTTGGTATTCAACCCGAAATAGACCTTTTGAATCTATGGAAATACAATTTACGCTTGATGAAATCAATCAGGTTGCTCAAAAAATATTAGTACAGAAGCCGCATAAAGTCATATTGTTTCATGGCGACATGGGAGCCGGAAAAACAACTATGATTAAGGCACTTTCCAAAGCTTTGGGAGTTTCTAATGCAACTTCAAGTCCTACATTTTCTTTAGTTAACGAATATGAAACTGATGGCGGTGAAATTGTCTATCATTTTGATGTTTATCGTTTGAATAATGAAAGTGAAGCTTATGACATGGGAGTCGATGAATATCTTTATTCCGGAGAATGGTGCTTTATTGAATGGGCTGAAAAAATTCCTAGTCTTATCCCTTCCGAACATTCGATTATTACGATAAAAGTTGAAAAGGACGGAAAAAGAAAACTGACATTAAAATAATTTTTAAAAACTCACCCTGGCAGGTTTTAAAACCTGCCAGGGTTGTTAATTTTTATAATACTGAACTCTTGCGACTTCATAACTTTTTCTTAACTTAGACCTTTAATACACAGCAGGAAATATGTCATTCACACCTTTCACCAAGCAGCAGTTGATTCCACAGGAGGAAAAGCTGGAAGTTGCACGCAAAAAAAGCGACCTGTTCATTGGAATCCCTAAAGAATCTTCTTTTCAGGAACGCCGAATCTGCCTGACTCCCGATGCAGTGAATACGTTAACCTCTCATGGGCACCGTATTTTGATAGAAGCCGGAGCCGGAGAAAGTTCCAGTTATAGTGACCAGGAATACAGCAATGCCGGTGCAGAAATCACACAGGATACAAAAAAAGTATTCAACTGCCCAATGGTCTTAAAGGTCGAACCGTTGACATTGCCGGAAATTGAAATGATGAACAGTAATTCACTGGTTATTTCTGCACTACAAATCAAAACCCGTAAAAAAGAGTACTTTGAAGCCTTGGCCAGGAAAAAAATCACGGCTCTTGCTTTCGAATTCATAAAAGATGATGACGGCTCCTATCCTGCGGTAAAATCATTAAGTGAAATTGCAGGAACCGGCTCTATACTGATTGCCGCCGAATTAATGATTAACAACCAATTTGGAAAAGGGCTTCTTTTTGGCAACATAACAGGCGTACCTCCTACTGAGGTTGTCATTATAGGAGCAGGCACTGTAGCTGAATTTGCGGCCAGAACCGCCATAGGTCTTGGAGCCAGTGTAAAAGTTTTTGACAACTCAATTACAAAACTACGCAGGCTTCAAAACAATCTGAACCAGAGAATTTTTACTTCAACTATACAGCCTAAATCTTTACTGAAAGCCTTACGAAGATGCGATGTGGCTATAGGTGCGATGAAAGGCAAAGACCGTTGCCCTGTAGTGGTTTCTGAAACCATGGTCGAGCATATGAAAAAAGGTGCTGTAATTGTAGATGTCAGTATTGATACCGGAGGTTGCTTTGAAACCTCGGAAGTGACCACACATGAAAAGCCTACGTTTATTAAGAATGATGTAATCCACTATTGCGTACCAAACATCCCTTCACGTTATTCTAAAACAGCATCACTTTCCATCAGTAACATCATTACTCCTTCCTTATTACAGATTGCCGAAGATGGTGGAATTGAAAGTGCCATCCGCTGCAACAAAGGACTCAAAAACGGAGTTTACTTTTATCATGGCATACTGACTAATAAAACCATTGCAGATTGGTTTGATTTGCCGGGAAGCGACATCAATTTAATTGTTTTTTAATCTTATCTTTGCGCAAAATCAATTCTAATGAAATTTTCACAACGCCTCGCCTATTATCTGGGAGGATTATTACTAGGAACCATAATTGTCGTTTATTTTCTTCAGGCCAAAGCCGAATCCAGAAACGTAAGTTTTTGTTATTTACCCAACTGTCGCGTACTTCAGGATTTAAGAAAAAAGCCGCTTCATTATAGTCCGGAATCAGAAGCCACTTTAAAAGAAAATTGGGTAACATTACAGGATGTTAAGAACTGCATGCAATATGGTGATGTTGATTTTTCAAAAAGTAATGAGCCATTTAAAGGAGGCAAAATTTATTTTATAAAAGGCAAAAACACTAAAGGCGAACCAATTACGGTTTCCATGGTTAATTATTCGGACAAGGTCCTTCTGAACGAAATAAAAAAAGATTAAAAAAAGCAGGCGAAACGCTTGCAAATACAAATAGTTCGTGTATATTTGCACTCGCAATTGGGGCGATTAGCTCAGTTGGTTCAGAGCATCTGGTTTACACCCAGAGGGTCGGGGGTTCGAATCCCTCATCGCCCACAAAGCAAGCCTTTAGGCTTGCTTTTTTTATTTCAACACATAAGGGTCATTAACTCAGCGGTTCAGAGTGCTACCTTGACAGGGTAGAAGTCACTGGTTCGATTCCAGTATGACCCACACATATTAAATAATAAAAAAGCCGGTTTCTCTTGAAACCGGCTTTTTATTTATATTCACGAAACTACTTCCCTTTTCTTCTATCTCTTTCCGCTTTAATAAGGTTCAATTCCCTGCTGGTTTGTCCTGCTACTGAGGTATTTTCCTCAGCCCTGCGGATTAAATACGGCATAACATCCCTCACGGGGCCAAAAGGAAGGTACTTGGCAACATTATAGCCATTCGAAGCCAGGTTATAACTGATATTGTCACTCATTCCATACAACTGCCCAAACCAAACTCTAGTATCGCCTTTTTCGATATTATTCTCATCCATAAGTTTCATCAGCTTATAAGAACTGTCTTCATTATGGGTTCCTGCGAAAATGGCCATCTTTTCCAGATGTTCCACCATATAGATTACAGCGGTATCATAATTCACATCGGTCGCTTCTTTTGAAATACAGATTGGAGAGACATAACCTTTTTCTTCAGCACGTTTATTTTCCTTTTCCATATAAGCGCCTCGAACCAGCTTCATACCGATATAAAATCCTTCAACTTTGGCAATCTCATGGATTTTTTTCAGGTAGTCTACCCTATCCCAACGATACAATTGCAACGTATTAAAAACAATCGCTTTCTCTTTATTGTATTTACGCATCATTTCCAATACCAAATCATCTGCCGCATCCTGCATCCAGCTTTCTTCGGCATCGATTAACAGCGCAACATCTTTTGCATGAGCGGTTTTACAAACCAGATCAAATCGGTTAACAACACGCTGCCATTCTTCTGCTTCTTCTTTTGAAAACTCTTTTCCTTCTCCTAATTTTTCATACAATTCAAATCTTCCCAATCCGGTAGGTTTAAAAACAGCAAACGGAATAGCCTGTCTTTCTTTTGCAAATTCAATTGTTTTCAAAGTCATTTCGAGTGCCTGGTCGAATTGCTCCTCTTCTTCTTTTCCTTCTACTGAGTAATCCAGAACAGATGAAACACCTTTTGTAAACATTTTATCTACTACCGTAAGGCAATCTTCTTCATTAACGCCTCCGCAGAAATGATCGAAGACTGTCGCCCGGATCAGGCCTTCAACCGGTAAATGTGCCTTTAAGGCAAAATTTGTGACTGCCGTGCCAATACGAACTAACGGTTCTGAAGCAATCATTTTAAAAAGAAAATAAGCCCTATCAAGTTCAGTATCACTCTTTAGTGCAAAAGCAACTTGTGTATTGTTGAAAATCTTTTCCATTCGTTTGTTTAATAATGTTGCAAATATAAATAGAGCTTCGTGATTTTTTCTTAAAAATTGCCTTATTTTGCCTTTTAAAATTACAAATAAGCAATTTTTATGGCGCTTGTCTGAATACGTCATGAATTGCCACTCAAAAACATCAGATGAAACCAATTGAAGCCAACGGATATTCTATCTTTTTTAATGAAAATGCCTACGAAGCATTAAACAGCCATTTGGCAGAAAATCAATATTCTTCTATTTTTATTTTTGCAGACAGTGATACTAATGAATATTGCCTCCCTGTATTTCTCCCTAATCTTGAAACCGATTTAAACATCGAAATCATCGAATTTGAGCCTGGAGAAATCAATAAAAACATAGAAACCTGTGTTGAGCTTTGGAATGTCCTGACTGATTTGGGTGCCGACAGAAAAAGTCTTGTTATTAATGTTGGTGGTGGCGTTGTAACCGACATGGGAGGCTTTGTGGCTTCTACATTTAAAAGAGGGATTGATTTTATAAATGTTCCGACTACATTATTAGCTATGGTCGATGCTTCGGTTGGAGGTAAAAACGGAATCGATTTGGGAAGTTTAAAAAATCAAATCGGCGTTATCAATGTACCTAAAATGGTTTTGATAGACACGACTTATCTGGAAACATTGCCTCAAAACCAAATGCGTTCGGGATTGGCTGAAATGCTAAAACACGGACTAATCTTCGATAAAAAATACTGGTCATTATTTTTAGACCTAAATAATTTAAATACAGGTGATTTAGACACTCTTATTTATCAATCAGTTGAAATAAAAAACACTATCGTAACCCAGGATCCGAAAGAAAACGGATTGCGAAAATCCTTAAATTTCGGGCATACTTTAGGTCATGCCATTGAAAGTTATTTTCTGGAAAATGAAAACAAAACATCACTGTTGCATGGTGAGGCTATTGCTGCCGGAATGATTTTAGAGAGTTATATTTCACTGAGAAAAGATCTCATTTCCGACCTGGAATTTGAAGAAATCAAAAGCGGAATTGATAATATTTTTGAAAGGATTGTTTTTGAAGAAAAAGACATCCAACCCATACTGGAATTGCTTATTCATGACAAGAAAAATGAATACGGAACAATCCAATTTGCACTTCTTGATGGAATTGGCGGTATATCCACAGGACAAAAAGCTGATAACGAATTGATTATAGATGCGTTTTTAGAATATAATTCTTAATATATTTTTAATAAAAATCATTGCATATCAGTTATAATATTTTTTACATTTGCCCCAATGAAAAAAAGTCAAAACGCCAATTCTTTTTCGAGCGTGGGAGCCGAAAACAAAGCAACTTTTCAGTATTTCCTGAAAGGTTCTTTTGGTGTAAAGAGCATCCATAATTTTGATATTTTTCAATACTCCAATATGTATCAGGAAAAGCTCCCAATCATTTATGCAAATATTAGGGTCTGAACTTTAGATTAAAAATTATTTTTTTCTTATTTTTAATCTAAAACACTGACAAATAAATGAATACAAAATATTTTGACCTAATCAACCAAACTTATTATTTCCCTCAAGACGAGTTTAAATTAAACAAAGACAACCTTCAATTTCACAATATCGACCTGATGAAATTGGTGGAGCAATACGGCACACCTTTAAAGTTCACTTACTTGCCACAAATTTCCAACAATATCAACCGGGCTAAAGCCTGGTTTAGAAAGGCGATGGAGAAAAACAAATACGAAGGAAAATATTACTATTGCTATTGTACAAAAAGTTCTCACTTTGAATTTGTCATGAACGAGGCCTTCAAAAACAATATCCATATCGAAACTTCTTCTGCTTTTGATATTAATATTGTTGAGAACCTGCTTGAGAACGGCAAGATAAATAAAAGCACTTATGTTATTTGCAATGGTTTCAAAAGAGACCAATACATTACCAATATTGCCAGACTAATTAATAATGGCCATAAAAATGCCATTCCAATTATTGACAACTATGAAGAATTAGACCTTCTTCAGGCTGAGATAAAAGGAAAATTTAAAATCGGAATCAGAATTGCTGCCGAGGAAGAGCCAAAATTCGAATTCTATACTTCCCGATTAGGAATTGGATATAAAAACATTGTGAACTTCTACAAAAAACAGATTCAGGAAAACAAAAACCTGGAACTGAAGATGCTTCACTTTTTCATCAATACCGGTATTAATGACAACTCCTATTACTGGAACGAACTTGTAAAATGTATTAAGGTATATATCGCACTTAAAAAAGAATGCCCAACATTGGACGGACTGAACATTGGCGGTGGTTTCCCTATCAAAAACTCTCTTGCTTTTGAATACGACTATCAGTATATGATTGACGAAATCATCAATCAGATTAAAATTGCGTGCGACGAAGCTGAAGTTGATGTTCCGAATATCTTTACTGAATTTGGTTCCTTTACTGTTGGAGAAAGTGGCGGTGCCATTTATCAGGTATTGTATCAAAAACAGCAAAACGACAGAGAAAAGTGGAATATGATTGACTCGTCTTTCATTACTACACTACCAGATACCTGGGCCATCAACAAACGCTTTATTATGTTGGCCGTCAATCGATGGAATGACCAATATGAAAGAGTCTTATTGGGCGGAATGACATGCGACAGCGATGATTATTACAACTCTGAGCAGAACATGAATGCGATTTACCTGCCAAAATACAATAAAGAAAAGCCTTTGTATATTGGATTTTTCAATACCGGCGCCTATCAGGAAACCATTGGAGGCTTTGGCGGAATTCACCACTGTTTGATTCCACAGCCAAAACACATCTTGATTGACAGGGATGAAAATGGTATTTTAGCCACAGAAGTTTTTTCTGAGCAACAAAGTTCAGAAGATATTTTAAAAATATTAGGTTACGCGAAAAAATAATCTATTTTTGGAAAATAATTAAAAGTGGGTTTTTCCCGCTTACAATCATCCCGACTTACCCCATTTCAAAATTATTTTGGATTGCCAGTCGGACAAACATTAAAAGAAACTAACAAACAACAAAATGAGTAAAGGACCAATCAGTCAATTTATTGAGAAGTACTATCTGCATTTCAATTCTGCCACCGTAGTTGATGCTGCAAAAGCTTATGAACAACAGTTACAGAACGGATCAAAAATGATGGTGACTTTGGCTGGCGCCATGAGTACGGCTGAAATCGGAAAGATTTTTGCCGAAATGATTCGAAAGGATAAAGTTCAGATTATTTCCTGCACAGGAGCGAATCTGGAAGAAGATATCATGAATCTTGTTGCGCATTCTCACTATGAAAGAGTTCCAAATTATCGCGATTTGACGCCACAACAAGAATGGGATTTATTAGAAAGAGGATTAAATCGTGTTACAGATACATGTATTCCTGAACACGAAGCTTTCAGAAGATTACAAAAACATATCTATAAAATCTGGAAAGATGCTGATGATGCCGGAGAACGTTATTTCCCGCATGAATTCATGTACAAGATGCTACTTTCCGGAGTATTGGAAGAATATTACGAAATTGACCTGAAAGACAGCTGGATGTATGCTGCTGCAGAAAAAAACCTTCCTATCATTGTACCGGGTTGGGAAGACAGCACAATGGGTAATATTTTTGCTTCTTATGTTATCAAAGGAGAACTAAAAGCTTCTACAATGAAGTCAGGAATCGAATACATGACTTTCCTTGCTGACTGGTATACAAAAAACAGCGACAAAGGTGTCGGATTCTTCCAAATTGGAGGAGGAATTGCCGGAGACTTCCCTATCTGTGTTGTACCAATGCTATATCAGGATATGGAAATGCATGATGTTCCTTTCTGGAGCTATTTCTGTCAGATTTCAGATTCGACTACCAGCTACGGTTCCTATTCAGGAGCTGTTCCAAATGAGAAAATCACTTGGGGTAAACTAGACATAAACACTCCAAAATTTGTTATTGAGTCGGATGCTACGATCGTAGCTCCATTAATTTTTGCTTACCTACTAGACTTATAATAAAAATTGTATGAAAAGAATTATTGTAGATTATTCTAAACTAACCAATGAAATTCTGACTTTGCTTGTCGAAAAATTTCCTGACGGATATGACGACTCCAATATCATCCGTTTCAAAAATGCTAAAAACGAGTTGGTAGAGGCTGTAGAAGTTAGAACAGAAGACACTATTTATCTGGTAAAAGTGAGCACCAAACTTGCCAGCAGAATCGAAAACTTTGATGAAGATGATGATTTAGAAGATGTAGTTGTACCAATGGAAGCCATCAAAGATCTTGACATGGATGATGATGCAGACGATGATGACGACGACGAAAAAGAAGACAAAATCGAATTGGATGACGAAGATGATGATGAGGACAGAGATATTGCTGATATCGCTGACGATGAAGATGATGATGAAGACTAGCTTCCCAGCTATTTCCATAAAAAAAACGGAACTCAAATTGAGTTCCGTTTTTTTTATTCCACAAAGTAGAACGGATGTAAAAAAATCATTTATTTAACAATTACTAAAACAAACATACGTAATTTATCGTATATTTCTAAATATACATCGATGTTTTTTCTAAAATAAATACATATTTCATATTTTTACACTCTACCACAATCTTAATGACCATGTTATTTAAAAGCAACCGGAAACAAAAGCATTGCCAGGAATGGTTTGATTTCAAAACTTTAATAGCTCTAAAAATAATTTTCCTCCTATGGGGTCTTTCTATTTTAGGAATCTACCTGCGGATGTTCGAAATCACTCGCGGCTTTAAAATCGCCATCCCAATTGCCTTTGGTTTTTTCATCCTGTCTTTATTTTCCAGAAATAAACATAGGAAAGAAAAAGGGATTGTTCTGTTCCTGTTTGCCCTTGTACTGTTTGCTATTATACAGGCGATTGACATTTTTGCCGGAACCCGTTATTTTTCCAAATTATAAGTAACGTTCCATAAAGATCTTCTGATGGTGCTTCTGGTGTCCGATGATTATAAAACCCAAAGCCCTGACTGAGACATCATATCCGGATGCAATCCCCATTCTTTTCAGAATTTCTTCATTAAACGTAGCAAACAAGGCTATTGTAGACTGTCTGATTATAGCTAATTCTGTAAGCAAATCCCTAATACTCCTTTCATTTGCATTAGCAGTATCGGCATAATCGTTTTCCTCAAAACCAGGCAATGGCGTTTTATCGTTTCTTGCAATTCTTAGGGCACGATAAGCAAAAATCCTTTCAGAATCCATCAAATGCTGGATAATATCTTTAATGGTCCATTTACCTTCAGCATATCGATAATCATACTTATCCAAAGGAATGTTTTGTACAAATTTTATAAATTCATGTACAGAAATTTCAAGCTCTTCAAGCAGGTTTGCTTCCTGATCTACCCTGGAAATATAGGTAGAATAATACGGTGCAAATTCAGTTGGTAATAATTGGTCTGTTTTCATAGTTATTTTAAGCAGAGTTTCTACTGGCATTAATATTTCCAAAAAGAGAACGCATTACTATTTTTTCATAGATTTTCAGCATTTCTTCGTCCGGATTGCCTTTAAGGTTTAAATCGTTTATTTTAGTCAGGGCATATTGTTGTATGGTGAGCAATGGCAATACAATTTGTTCCCGCATTTGTATAGAAGCTTTCCCGTCAGGATAGTTTTCCATCAAGGCATCAAAACCGGATAATTTCAGTACCAGCCTTTTTGTTTCTTTGAATTCATTAAAAATGATTTCCCAAAATTCACCAAATTCCGGATCGTCTTTCATATAGGATGTCAAAGGGAAAAACGATTTTGCCAACGACATCATACTGTTTTCAATCAGGGTTTTAAAGAAAAGTGAATGGTCATACAACTCCTGAACTTCCTGCCACTTTCCATTGTCTTCAAAATGCTTCAGAGCTGTACCTACTCCGAAAAATCCGGGAACATTTTGTTTTAATTGACTCCAGGCCCCTACAAAAGGAATTGCCCGAAGGTCATTGAAATCAAGTTTTTCGGATTGGCTCCTTTTAGAAGGACGGCTACCTATATTCGCCATTGCATAATACTTAAGCGCACTTCTTCTTTCCAGATATGGGATAAACTTAGGATGGTTTTTAAAATCGGAATATTCTTTATAGCTTATTTTCGAAAGCGATTCCAAGGTCTTTTTTTCAGCATCAGAAAGTTTATTTTCTCCCTTATTAAAAAACTGATTGGCTGCTCCGGCACTTAACAGATTTTCAAGATTATAACGGCAGGAATCCAAAGTTCCAAAATTAGAACTGATGGTTTGTCCCTGAATGGTTATCTGAATTTCATTATTTTCTATATCGGGTCCCTGTGAAGCATAGAACTTATGGGTCTTACCTCCTCCTCTGGCCGGTGGTCCTCCTCTTCCGTCAAAGAAAATTACTTCAATACCATAATTTCTGGAAATTGAAGTCAGTGCCTCTTTTGCCTTATAAATACTCCAATTGGCCATCAGATAACCTCCGTCTTTTGTTCCATCAGAAAAACCAAGCATAATGGTCTGCTTATTATTTCTGGATTTTAAATGCTCCGAATACAGCGGATTGGTATAAAGCGTTTGCATTACTCGTTGCGCATTTTCCAAATCCTCTACAGTTTCAAAAAGCGGAACAATATCAACAGAAGGATTTTCCCATCCGCACAAACGAAAAAGTGCATAGGTTTCCAAAACGTTTAGTGCGCTCTGGTTATTACTGATGATGTAACGATTAGCCCCCATTTCACCATTCTGTTCCTGTATTTTCTGTATGGCATATATTGACTCAACAGTAGCCCTGGTCAGTTCATCTTCAAACCATTCCGGATCAAGACTGGCAGCGGCTTTCGCCATCCAATCTAATTTTTGACTTTCATCCAATGAGGAATAGTCTTTAGGAAAAACAGACAATTGGCGTTCGTTTGTAACTTTTACAATATCCTTAATAACCTTATCATGAATTTTGCTGTTTTGCCTGATGTCCAATGTAGCAAAGTAAAACCCGAAAAGATTCACCTTGTTAATAAATTCGTCCAAATCGTCAAGATACAGTGATTGGTGGTTTTCAATAATCCTATTGCGAATGTCCAGCAATGTGGCTTTCATTTCGTCCAACGTTATATACAAATCGCCTTCCGAATAAAACACAGAACGGTAAATTTTATGTTCAAGCTCTGTCCATAATTGGTCTACCTGATGAAAAGTCAGCTTTCTTTTCAAATCCCGAATATCCCTGTAATAGCATTTGAGTATTGAAGTACGCAATCTTTGTGTTACCTGCAAAGTTATATCTGTTGTAACAAAAGGGTTTCCATCACGGTCACCTCCCGGCCAGAATCCCAGATTTAAAATTTGATTTTTCGGCAATTCCCCATCATAAATATTTTTCTGGAAAAAATGCATCATTTTTCCTGCCGTTTCATAAAAAACGTTTTCAAGATACCAGGTCAGGCTGACCGCTTCATCAAAAGGAGTCGGTTTTTCTTTTTTAATGAATGGCGTTTTTCCTAACTGTGCCAGAAGTTCACGCATTCTTTTCAGGTTATTGTTTCTGATGGCATCTTCTAAATCTGTAATAATCCCTAATACCGATCCCGGATAAAACTGTGTAGGATGCGCTGTCAGTACAGTCCGGATTTTAAATTCTTCAAAAAAAGCTTTTAGTTCCTTCAGATTGTCTTTAGACTCCGCCTTGTCTTTTGTGTTCCTGAGCGAATTTTCTCCATCGAGATTATTCACTACAGAAAAAGCAGCATCTTCAATAGCATCAAACAAGACTACCTGCCTTTCTACATATTGGATAAACCGGAACATAAGGTCTATTTTTTCTTTTTCGGAAGCATTATCCAGGTATTTTTCAGAGAAAAAATCTACAATCTGTTGGGGATTCCATTCCTTTTTGTAACCTGATTCACAAACTTCTGCAAAAAGCGGCAGCATTATTCCTGTATTGCCAATATTGTCAAACGGAAGCGTAATAAGAATACTGTTATATATCTGATATTTAGCGAGTACGTTTTCTTCAAACCTCTCTAATCTCGGGGAAGTGTACATGGGTATAATTTTGCATTAAATTAATAAAAAAACCCTCAAGTTTTCACAAGAGGGTCTTAAATTATTCTTATCAAAAGATTACATATCCTTGAAGATAGTGTGCATCAAACGTTTTTTATCGTTGATACTTTCGTCAAGAGAAATCATGGTTTCAGTTCTGTATACTCCTTCGATATCATCAATCATAAAGATTACTTCTTTTGCATGTTTTGTATCCATAGCACGGATTTTACAGAAGATATTGAATTTTCCGGTAGTTACGTGGGCAACAGTAACAAAAGGAATTTCATTGATTCTTTCCAATACAAATTTAGTTTGTGAAGTATTGTGAAGAAAAACTCCTACATAGGCAATAAAAGAATATCCTAATTTCTCGTAATTCAAGGTCAAAGATGAACCCATGATAATACCAGCTTCTTCCATTTTCTTAACTCTCACATGGACAGTTCCTGCAGAGATTAGTAGTTTTTTTGCTATATCTGTAAAAGGAACTCTTGTATTGTCAATCAGCATATCTAATATCTGATGATCAACTTCATCTAAACGAAACTTATTCATATAATTTTATGTTTGTATTTGTTTTCAAAATTCGACTACAAAAAAATTAATTTTTTTTAAATAAAAAAAGCGAATCGTTAAACATTTGGCAATCCGTTAACAATTTTAACTTTTTCTGATAAATAAAACTCAGCTTTTTGACCCAATTTCGGAATGTTGTCCTGATCATCAGAATAGGAAGCTCCTTTTGCATCATATTCAAAATGTCCAAAGTTTTGTGTCAGCTCACCTATTTCGACAATGAAGGCAATAAATTCAATTTTCCCTTCATTCAAAACCTCCGTAAATTGAATTGCAAAATTCGTAATAATTTGTTTATTATCATAGTAAATTTTGATATTTTTATAAATGAAGTCGTAAAAAACTGGTTTGTTTTGAGGAATATTGAAATATTTTTCCGTTTCATTGAGAACTATATCGTTTTCGTAAATATATTTCAACCCTGAAATCAATGCTATAAAAATAAATTTTCGCGTCATTTCGCGTTCATAATCCTGCTGATAATGTCCGGCTTCGAATAAAATAGTTGGCGATCCCAGATAAGTAAAGGTATCTCCAACACAATTCAGATTAAAACCGTCATCAAAACGCCCCACTTGTCCGGGAATAAAAGCTTGTAAAGTTGTATTCATTGCAACTATGACATCCATTGCTTTTATACGAACCTCATTAACTTCTCTTGCATCGTTAAACGAAGGTGCTAAAAAGGAAACCGTTGCAGGTTTATTAACATCTCCAGCCGCAAAAATAGTACGTTGGTCATGAAGATTATAGCAAAAGTCCGGTTTAAAATCATTATATAGCTCTCTGAGCAGACGGCTTTCAGGCTGGCTTAAATCCTGAAAATCCCTGTTAAGGTCAATTCCGTTAGCATTAATGCGCGTATATCTTTCCGCACCATCCGGATTAAGCATGGGTACGGCCAGAAAAGTAAAATGGCTTAGAAGCTCTTTTCCTAAAATCGTGTCGCTGTTTAATACATTTAAAAGATCAAATAATGCCTTGGTAGTCGTTCCTTCATTTCCATGCATCTGTGACCAAAGCAGTATCTTAATTTTGCCTGTTCCAATAGTATAGGAATAGATTGGTTTTCCTAATACTGATTTTCCAATTATGTCTAAATTATTATTCTTGTTAATCGCTCTTAATAAAGGCTCAATTTTATCAAGAGTAATATATCTTCCTTCTAACGTTTTTTCCTTGTTCTCCCGGAATACTTTTTCAAAATCCATAGTGCTGAATTATATTTTACAAAAGTAAACATCTTATTATTTACAATTGTAAATCAATTAAAATTGAAAATAATTTAACTCTGTAAACAAAATACTCCACGTCACTATATTTTCATTAGAAAAACTTTAACATATTTTACTTTAAGCGACTTTAAAATAATTATATATCTATTAATCAATTTTTTAAATATAATCATATAAACTAAAAAAGTAGATAAAAACACCCGATTCTATTTATAAATTACATTTACAACAACTATATATTTACATTTGTAACGTTCTTTTATTAAAATAAAGCTTTACAATGGTAAACACGGAAGATTTTATAAAACGGCTTGAAAAAATTCTTGACTATTACAATCTCACGGCTTCTTCTTTTGCCGATAAGATTGGTGTGCAGCGTTCCAGCATATCACATCTTCTATCCGGAAGAAACAAACCAAGCCTTGATTTTATATTAAAAATTTTAGATGTATTTCCCGAAATTGATTTGTATTGGATTTTAAACGGCAAAGGTTCATTCCCGAAAAATAACGAAGAATACAATATAGCATATCCGCCTACTCTATCAGATACAGATGAAAAACAACCCGTCAATTTCAAAAAGGAAGAAACGATTATTAAAAATGATACAATTGAAAGAATAGTAATCTTTTATAAAAACGGAGCCTTTAAAGAATATCGCCCCCAATAGACGGCATAAAAAAACCTTGACTCTCAAGCCAAGGTTTTCCCAACTAATACATAAAAAACAAACATTATTCCCTTCTTAAATATATTCCGGTAACACCCGGTTCTAATCTTGCTGTTAAAGGCATAGCATCTGACTGGGCTGATGTTGGATAAGCAAAACTTAATACCTGTCCTCCACCATTTAATCTTTCAGCTACATAGATTTTATTGGTCTGTTCATCATAAGAAACATCTACCGGATTTCCCAACAATGAATTAGGCCCGTATATTCTTTTTTGTTTCGACAAGGCGATAGAACCTCCTGATGCAGTTGACGAAAATACTGAGTTAAAATTTTCTATCACTACAATTCCTCCATCTGTTGCAGAAGCAGCTAAACCTACATCAGTAAGAACCATAACATTATCTTGTTCCGAATAGGCAATTCCATGTGTCCTGGTTAATCCTTCTATGCTAACTCTCTTGTCTGCCACCAATGTTCCGTTTGGCTTTGAAAAAAAAGAATTAAAGACAGCTATATCACTGCTAAGATCTACTACTGCATATAAATTCCCATTAGAAACAGTAATTCCCCATAGCTTAAAACCTACAGTAAATGTTTTCTCCAATGTAAATCCTGATGTAGTTCTTTGATACACTAAAAGTTTATTGGTGTTACCATTAATTTCGGCCTGATCCTGTACTACAACTACCCTGTCTCCAACAACGGCTATTTCTCTTGCATTGGTAAAATCGCCTGTTGTACTACTGGCTGTCATCGTTAAAGATGTGACAGAAGACGATAATGCATTTCTGAAATTGCCATAAACTTCGAGACGGTTGTTGGTTCGGGATGCAATGATAACCTCGTCACGGGTATTATTATAATAAATACCATCTGCATCCAGAGAACCTACAGTAAATGTTTTTGCCATTGGCATTGATGCTAATAAATCCGTGTAGGTAATTGTTCCGCTTGTATTGCTCGAAGTAAACAATTCAAGTTTTGCGCTGCCTGGATTTCCATTTGAATCGTCATCACTGCTGCACGAAACAAATCCTAAAATGCTACAAAAAAGTCCTGCTAGTAAAAGTTTTTTTCTCATAATTATGGTTTTAAAAAAGGTTGATAATTATAAATACGAGAAAAAAACGGATGTGGATTTATTTTTTTTAGAACCTACCTAAATTTCAAAACTGTATTCCGGAATCCTGCCTACTATTCCTTTGTATTTGCTCTTTAGTTCTGCAAAATCTTTTTGTATATCGCCGGTCGGATAAAAAGCCTCATTGAGCACTACCTCCTTTTTTGCATAATCAAATGCAACCGGAATTATTGGAACTTCTGCTTTCAATGCAATGTAATAAAAGCCTGTCTTCCAGTCTGTCACTTTTTTACGTGTTCCTTCCGGAGCGATTGCCAGTCGGAAGATTTCTCTTTTTTTAAAAATCTCCGCTATGGCCTCCACTGTATTTTGTCGGGAGTTTCTGTTGAGTGGAGCACCACCCATCCAACGGAAATAAGCGCCGAATGGAAATTTAAAAAGTTCTTTTTTGGCGACATAATTCATCTCCAGATTGATAATGCCTCGGGCAAAAAGGCCTATGTAGAAATCATGCCAGCTGGTATGCGGCACGACAATAATAATAGATTTCTTAATTTCGGGATTCATCGTTCCTTTGATGCTCCATCCCATTATTTTGAAAAAGATAAGTTTATAAATAATACGCTTCATGCTTTATTATTTTCTGTAAATGTAACATTTATACTTATTTTTGGGCAAATTAAGTTTTGTGCTAAAAAAAATACTAAGCTACCTCCTGCCCATAAATGTTTACAAGCAGCATTCACCCGTGAGTAAAAACCTGGAAGTCACCTGGGCCAATGGTGAATTGGTATTGGATTCTAAAAACACCAATTATTCTTATGGAAGCCTGCAGCGTATTCTTAGAATAGGATTGGAAAACATAGGTTTTGAAACTGTATTAAAAGCGGAACACATTCTTGTTCTTGGAGTTGCAGGCGGAAGCGTAATTAAAACTTTAAGTGAGGAAATTGGATTTAAAGGCAGGATTACGGGAGTAGAAATCGATTCTGAAGTACTGCAAATCGCCAATTCCTATTTTGGATTGGACAAAATCCCGAATTTAGAAATCATTGTTGATGATGCTTCTAAATATGTTTTAAAAGACAAAAACAAATACGGACTTATTATTGTTGATATTTTTCAGGATACTACAATGCCGGACTTTCTTTTTGAAGATTTTTTTCAGAAACAAATCTGTGAACTTTTAGACAAAAAGGGAATTATTCTTTTTAATACGATGTGTCTTACTGATAAAGACAGGCTGCGGAACAAAGAGTATCTGTCCAACATCAATTCGGAATTCTATACTTTACGAACTATCCCAAGAATTGAGCGCTATAACGAACTTATTATAATAGAAAAGAAATAATTGAGATTCCCAGCAAGAAATTCACTTTTAGATTTCTGTAATCTTACATTTGTAGTCTATTTTGCCACTGATCGCACAGATTGTTTTTTCCAGACTGTCCTCAGAAATCGTACATTCTGAAATCTGCTATCTTAGTCTTGTCTGCCACAAATTGTACAAATTAAACAGATTTTCATCTCCAAAATCTTATATCAGAAATTTAAAATCTATTTTGCTTCGTCTTATTGTATGGTAACATGCTCATGAAGGTCTGACGAACAGGTTGCCCCATTTACACTAACCTTAACAGAAGCCGTAGCTGTATAGTTTCCTGGTTGGGAATATGTATGACTTACTTCAGTACCTGTAACTGTCTGTTGTGTTCCGTCACCAAAATCCCATTTAACAGTATTGTTCAGCGTATGGCTTCCTTCGTAGGTAACGCTATAATTTACTTGCATTGGATTTTCACTGGATATAGAATGATGGGCATTTAAAAATAGGGATTCCCCAAGGCAATCGACTATACTTTTACCGTCATCCTTATCACAGGAAGCAAAAGCGAAAGCAAAAATGGCAATAAGAGACAGTCTTTTCATAATGTTACCGTTTAGTTTGATAACCCTAAGATAGGTAAATATTTTTAGTCTTTAAGTAAAAAGGCATTATCTTCTTTACTTTATTTCAGTACAAACTAAATGCAATTCCGCAAGTTGCAAGCTGAAATCTCACATCTGAAATCTGCAATCTTAATCCAAAATTTTGTTTTTGCCACTGATTACGCAGATTATACAGATTTTCTTCTCTTGATTACTTCTAAAATCCGCAATCTAAAATCTTAAATCCTAAACGAACTTCCTCGCCTTCTCCAAATCCTCAACCGTATCAATACCAATTCCTACATGAGTGGTTTCTACCATTTTTATTTTCTTGCCATATTCAAGATATCGGAGCTGTTCCAACTTTTCAGAAGCTTCCAGAGATTTCATCGGCAGGCTGTAAAAATCCATTAAAGCCGGTTTTCTAAACGCATAAATACCAATATGCTGGAAATAACGTACACCAGCATTTTCATCTCTCGGGTATGGGATAACCGAACGTGAGAAGTATAAGGCCAGACCACTTTGGTCAACAATTACTTTTACATTGTTTGGATTTGCAATTTCTTCCTTGTCTTTTATTTCGCGCATCAGAGACGCCAGGTCAATCTGGCGGGCTTCATCATTTCTGAATACTTCTAAAAGTTTTTCAAGCGGTTCTTTATTAATAAAAGGTTCGTCGCCCTGCACGTTTACAACAACATCAACATCCAAATCTTCAACAGCCTCAGCTATCCTATCACTTCCGGATTCATGTTCCTTTTTGCTCATGATGGCCTTACCTCCATTGGAAACAATTTCGTCAAAAATGAGTTGAGAATCGGTAGCAACAAAAACATCATCAAAAAGCTGTGTTGAAACGGCCGCTTCATAGGTTCTGGAAATTACTGTTTTCCCTCCCAAATCCTGCATCAGCTTGGCGTGAAATCGGGTTGATGCGTAACGCGCCGGAATAACTGCTATTATTTTCATTTTAAATATTTTTGATTTATGATTTTAGATTTTTGACTCTCAACTATAAACTAACGCCTATTCACTATTCACTACCAACTATAGCCTATCCACTATTCTATAAAGTTTTCATCTTTAAAGCCAATTAAATATAATTTGTCTTTAGCTCTTGTAATTGCCGTGTATAACCAGCGGATGTAATCTCTGTCGATTCCGTTGGGCAAATAAGGCTGTTCTACAAATACGGTATTCCATTGTCCGCCCTGTGATTTGTGGCAGGTCATGGCATAGGAAAACTTTACCTGCAAGGCGTTAAAATACCTGTTTTCTTTTACTTTCTGGAATTTCCTGTAGGCTGTTCTTTCCTCATCATAATCCAGCATTACTTCCTGATACAGTCGGTTTGATTCTTCATAGGTCAATGAAGCCGATTCGCTTGTCAATGTATCTAAAATCAAGACCGTTTCAAATGGTATCTGATTCGGATAATCCACCATTCTTATTTTTACGGTAGCAAACTTAAAGCCGTACAATTCCTGCATCTTATAGATTTCCATAACTTCGACAATATCGCCATTGGCTATAAAATCGGTTTCGGTAGAATCCTTGAGCCAAAAATAATTATTTTTTACCACCATAAGGAAATCGCCCGTAGAAAGTTCACTCTCCTTATCCAGGATTCTAGTCCGGATTTGCTGGTTATAGGCATTGGCCCTTTTGTTGGAACGTACAATAAATGCGGTATCTTCCAATCCGTAATTGCTGTAGGCTGTGTGGATGGCATCCTGAATGTCATAACCGTCTGTTAGTCTGACAATATCTTTAAAATGCGTTACATCAAACTTGAAATCTTCAAAAAAATCTTCCTCCAATTGTTCCCTCAGTTCAGTTGCATTGAACAATATTCCCGAATTTTCTTCCTGTCGCATTACTTCATCAAATTCGATGTGGGAAACTTCCATATCATAATTTCTATGTAGCAGATTAATATCCAGAGCCGGCGATATGTCAAGATTTACCGGCGGTAACTGTGCCGTATCACCCAAAAGAATCATTTTACAGTTAACTCCGGAATACACATAATATATGAGGTCGTCTAACAGTGAACCATTTTCATACATACTGGTTTCATTACCTGAATCTGAAATCATAGACGATTCGTCAACGATAAAAATCGTATTTTTATGTTTGTTCTGCTGAGTAGTAAAGGTTACTCCTCCACTTTTTGTTTTAGGATAATAGATTTTTTTGTGGATAGTATAGGCCGGCTTTTGCGAATAATTGGCAATGACCTTTGCCGCCCGACCGGTGGGTGCCAAAAGCACATATTTTTTATTGATTTCTGTAAGGTTGTTGACCAAAGTCGAAATTACGGTTGTCTTTCCTGTTCCGGCATAACCTTTTAGCACAAAAATTTCATCCTGTTTGTCATTGGTCAGAAATTCAGCAATTTTCTGGAAGAAGATATCCTGTTTGACAGTAGGCTGGTATGGAAACTTCGACTTCAGGGTTTTGTAGAAAAATGCAGCATTCATGGTTTATTATTTGCTGTAAAGTTATAGATTTAGTATAAGTTTTGCCCTATAAATATGAGGAGTATGCCACAAAAAATTGTAAGTTTGCGAACACCAGAAAAAATCAATGTCGGCTAACACAAACATAACAGAAAAAAAATACAGGAAACTTTCCATTCAGGTATCTTTGAATGGATTCCGATTTTGCTGTTTTGATACTTTGAATCAGACCGTTCTGTTTGTCAAGGAAGTCGATTTTAATGATTTTGAAAAATCTATTAAGGTAGAAGACCATTACTGGCAGGCTTTTGTAAACCATAAAGAACTTACGGCAACCTATGACGAAGTAGTTGTTCTCCACGAAAACAATCTTTCTTCTTTTGTGCCAAAAGCGATGTTTGATGAAAACTATTTAGGAAGTTATCTGCAATACAGTACCAAAGTTTTTGAATCTGATTTTTTTGCCTTTGACGTTCTTGAACCTTTTGATATGGTCAACACTTACATTCCGTATGTTAATTTCAATAATTATCTGCTGGACCAGTTTGATAGTTTTGATTACCTGCACGTAAACAGTATTTTAGTGCAGAAACTTCTTGAGAATTCAAAGAATGTTTCAGAAACACAGCTATTCGTTCATGTAGGGAAAGAACATTTCGAGATTGTTGTGATAGAAAACCAAAAGCTTTTGTTGTTTAATTCGTTTGAATACCAGACCAAAGAAGATTTTATCTACTATATCCTTTTTACAGCTGAGCAGCTAAAATTGAACCCTGAAACTTTTAAACTGCAATTGCTGGGCGAAATTTCAGAAGAGAGCGACCTGTTTAAGATTGCTTATCGTTATATCAGGAACATTTCATTGATGAATGTATTCCATACACAAAAGCACAATGATTTTTCAACACTGGAAAACTTAAAATATTTTATCTTATTCAACTCATAAATGAGAATTATATCCGGGAAATATAAAGGAAGGCGCATTTCGCCTCCAAAAGGCCTGCCGGTCCGTCCAACGACAGACATGAGCAAGGAAGCCCTGTTCAACGTATTGAACAATTATTTCAATTTCAACGGATTGAAAGTTTTAGACTTATTTGCCGGAACCGGTAACATTAGCTATGAGTTTGCTTCCCGTGGCTGTGAAACGATTACAAGTGTTGACGGTGATTTTGGCTGCGTAAAATTTATTAAGCAGACAGCCGATGAATTTGGTTTTGGCATAGCAGGAATCAAAAGCGATGTATTTAAGTTTGTTGAAAAGAGTAAAGCGGCTTATGATATTATTTTTGCCGACCCGCCTTATGACCTTGACCAGGCAACATTTGAAAAACTAGTCGAACTTATCTTTGCCAATGAACTTCTCGAAGAAGACGGCATGATGATTATTGAACACTCAAAATATACAAAGCTGGACCACATGATTAATTTTTCGTTCAAGAAAAGCTATGGCGGTTCTGTTTTTTCATTCTTTGAAATCAACAGCGGCGAAGATGAAGAATTAAAAAATGAAGCCGAAATTACAGAAGATGACGAAGGATAATCTGCAGATATAACTGTTTGTGATTTTTGATTGATAAATAAAACTGCGGAATTATTTTATCCTTCCTGAATTTTCGTTTACTTCTTTTTCTTTATAAATAGAATCTTTTATTTTACCCAAAGTATATCGGATTGCTATTGAAAATTCGCAATTATCTACAAAAAAGATGGCGTTGGAACGTACGTTACTGACTTCGAAATTTTCTGTAAACGTTCTGTTTCTAAACACATTGTTGTAATTGACAGTACAGGAAAGGTTTTTAAAAAAAGTCTTTGAAGCTGCAAAATCCAATTGGAAATAAGAGTTTCTTTGAAAAACTCCTTCATTTCTGCTCGTTAGTCCCCAGCCCGTTAAGGAAAACTGCAATTCATTTTTTAATTTAAAAACATGATTGGAATAATAATAAGCATACGGTTTAGTATCTCCAATTACTGCAGAAGAATCTTCAATCTTATTTAAAATAAAACTGACAATGTTAGTCGAAGACCAGAAATTGCTGCTAAAAGGCAACATAAATTCCAGATTATATCCTGTTTCTTTTTCAAAATTTTGCGGTCTGTAAATCAATAAGTTCTGCGGTTCATTATATAAAAAACCATAGTTTATTACGTTACTATTTTCGTAGTAGCTCAACTTTACAGATTTGTCCCTATACTGCAAAGTAGCTGCTATTTCACTCGTAATAGATGGATTTAAGTTGATATTGGTAGCGAAGGCAAAATACGGATTGATATAAGTAAGACCTTGGCTTGTTGATGAATAATCTGGTCTGGAAATACTTCTTCCATAATTCAGGTTCAGCGTTTTTGTACTGTCAATAGGTATACTTAGCTGCGCTTTTGGAAATAAAGTAGTATAGTTCTTATCAACTGAAACCGGCTCTCCCTCATAACGTCCGAAGATTTTTGTGTTTTCTGCCCTGACACCTGCCATCCAGGAAATCTTCATAAGTGTTCCTGATAATTGAGCATAGGCCGCCGTATTTTTTTCTTTGAGTTGGTACTTTGAATTGGAAGCCAAATCCTGCTCAAAATTTTTAATATCTAAATCTGCATGGGCAATAGCTGAAGAATATTGGGCTCCTGTCTCCCACTTTATTTCATTTTTAAATTTCTTTTCAAAATCAATCCTTCCTGAAAAGACATTTACATTGAAACCATCCTGAGTCTGTTGGAAAGGCTCGTAGCTTGTTTCATTGTAATTGTTCAAAGCACTTGTAAACGATTCAGAATTGTAGTTAGAATACTGCAATCCTGCAAAAAGAAACGCTTCCCAACTGGTTATTTTTTTATTATAATTTAAAAATGAATTGATAAAATTTTCATGTTCTTTACTTTTACCTAAAGTCCGTATACGATTTTGTTCTTCTCCAATTTTGCTGTTTGTTTTGGTAGAAAAGTCAAAATCATCATTTTTGGAGGTTCCGTTTGCGGTAAATGAAAAATCTTCTTTTTCATTAATCTTATGATAGACACCCACGCCATAAACGTATTTATCTCTGTTCGTATAGCCTGCAACCCGGTAATCAGATTGGATATTGTTTGCCGGAATCTTATAGTCACTTCCGTTGCTTTCCCAAGGATTTAACCTGTTGTAATTGAAGTTTGCCTTAAATTCTGTTTTACTTAATTTGAAGCTTGAATTCAGACCGAGATAATTGTTGAATTTCTTTTTAAAAGCAGCAGTTTCTAAAAAAGTCAGTTGATAGCCTTCTTTTTTGTTTCTTTTTCTGGTAATCAATATGACAGACCTGCCTTCAGCTTCATATTTTGACGACGGATTATCAATGATTTCTATTGTTTTGATGTCCTCAACCGATAGCGCATTCAGGTCGTTCATTTCAACTTTCTGATTGTCTATATACACTAATGGCGTTCCTTTTCCTATAACCGTAATTTTTTCCCTATCCGGGCTTATTTGGATTTTGGGGAGTCTTGCCAAAAGGTCTAAAGTATTGGAAACGGTTTTGTGAATTGAATTTGCGATATCAATCTTAACATTTCCGTTTTTATAAATAAATGTTTTCGTGTTTCCTTCAATGACAACTTCTTCCATTTGATTCAAGGTGTCGTTTTCTGTTTTCTGGGCAAAAGAAGGATAACTTGCCAATAGTACGGTCAGTACTACTAACCTAATTTTCATTATCAGAATTGTTTAGCCAGTTTAACCAATCTGCAGCGATTTTATCCCAATTATATACTTCATAATTAACAGTACCATCCTCATTGACAGGGAAATAATTATGCTCCAGATTCAGATAGCTTTTAAAAATACAATTGTCTTTTTTTTCGCGGATGGCTTCAATCTGAAACAAGTCATTGAACGGACCTGACCAATCTTTGGTTCCATAAGAAACCAGTACCGGAATCTTTAAGCCCATCAGGTTATCTTTTTGAGGTAATGAAAAACTGTAGGTCGTTTTATAGGTATCGCCATTCGTCAGACTTGTATCGTTAGAATGTGCAACGACCTTTTTCCAATGTTCTATCGTATTTTTTCCTTCATCTATGGAATCAGTGTCAAAGCTTCTGCTCTGTGCCAAAATATTCATTATTCTTCCATAAGGATTGCCTCCTGAATAAATCAGGTGTGTTATTTTTTTATTGATTGAGGCCATTTTTGCGGCAATGGAACTTCCTTCGGAATGTCCTGCTACTACCAGTTTTTTATTTTTTACCCAACGTTCTTTAGCTAGATGCTTTAAGACGAAATTGTTCCGAAACACATAATAATCCAGATAATTTCTTTCGGTATATCCTTTGGGCGGGATTTCCTTTTCTATGTCTTTCAAATACATATAGTCTTTTCCTAATTTATTGACATCAGAAATAATGGGTATGAATGGTTTTCCGACAATAACAATATGATAGGTTTCGAGAAAGGAATTCTCATCAAATGGTAGTGTACCGTAAAGCCCTTTTTCATCATATTTTACAACAGGTTGCGGCAGACTTCCCTGACAAAAGAAGAAAATAGGTTTGGCTATCTTCTCTTCGCCTTTTTTAGAGATAACAATAATATCGACCGGATCGTCCTGATATTTCATGGCAATATGTCTGTAGCCGAAATCTTCCGGGATTTTCTGTGAATGGGAATAGATTTTTGAAAACAACAGCATAATTATAAATACTAGTTTGGTTTGCATTTTTCGATTTGAAATTGTTTGTATATCGTCAGTAGCAAAATTGGCTTAAAAACAGACTGCGAAAGTTAATGCTAGGTTAATGCTGGGTTAATGTCTTTTTTTCAGAATAAATCGCTTATTTTTGGTTCTGCAATCTGTTAGTATGAAAAAGAAAATCAACCTGTTAATAGGATTCTCGGCTCTGGTTCTGGTCGTGCTTTCGGCCATACAATACTATCTGGTCAAAACTACCTATGAATATAAAGTCGAGCAGTTTCGTTCTGAAATCAAGGCAAAAATTGCAAAAATCACCAACGATTATAGTGATATCGATTCTACCATATTCAGCAAAAAAGACTTGTTGTATAAACAATTAGCAGAAAATTATTTGCGGGATAAAAGCACACGTTTCCATATTAAAAATGCCCTGCTGCAAAATGAATTCAAAAGCGAGCTTACCCGAAAACTGCAGGAAGAATTTGAAAATGAAATACCAAACCTGACTATAGATTTTGCGATTGTTTTAGACAAATTCGTGATTTATGACGCTACAAAAGAAGCCGACACTATATTCGCAGAAAAGCCTTTCATTGAAAATAAATTATACGGTGACCTGGCTTCTCTGGACGACGCTTTCCTGATTCGGAATTATGTGGGAACTACCAGCGGTTCATTCAAAAAACAGGAACTCAATTCCGATTATAAACTTCTGACGGAAGACACCTTATACGTATCCATTAAAAACTGGGAATATATCGTACTTAAAAGAATGGCACTCATTCTTATTTTTGCTGTTTTTTCCATACTCACACTAATCACCCTTTTCGTAATCGCATTAAAAGCCCTGATTAAGCAAAAGAAAATCAGTGACATCAAGACTGACTTTATCAATAATATTACCCATGAGCTCAAAACACCGCTAACCACACTTTCTGTTTCTACAAAAATTCTGGAACGTAAGGAAATACGCGAAAATGAAGAAACCTACAACACGGTGTTGGGAACCATTATTCGCCAGAATAATCGTCTGCAAAATCTAATTGACCAGGTAATGACCAATTCCTTAGGCTATGAAGAAATTGAACTGCACAAAGAAAAAGTGCTGATGCCTGACTTTTTAAATTCAATTATCAACGATTTCCAGATTGCCTATCCCGATATTTTGATTGAAAAAATGCTCGATTCCAAAAAAATAAGTATTAACCTAGATAAGTTCCACCTGACCACCGCTATCACCAATGTTTTAGAAAATGCCGTAAAATATGGCTGTACAAACATTAAGGTAAAATCTTCGTTGGAGGAAGGTCAGTTTGCCATCAGCATTTCAGATGACGGAATTGGTATTTCGAAAAACAAGCATTCCCTCCTGTTTGATAAATTTTACCGTGTAGAACAGGGCGACCTGCATGATGCCAAAGGATTGGGGTTAGGACTTTATTATGTAGACCAGATTATAAAAGCACATCAGGGAAGCATTCATGTTATTAGCGACCTTGGCAAAGGAGCTACTTTTGACCTTAGACTTCAGGTTTCCAACGGATAATTTATTTAAGCAGTGGCGATTACTATCAAAAAAGTACTTTTAGCAGAAGATGATTTTGATTTTGCAATGATTCTCAAGCAATATCTTGACCTTCATAATTTTCAGGTTTTTTGGGCCAAAGATGGCGAAGAAGCGTTGAACCTTTTCCAAAACGAAGAATTCAGTATCTGCATTTTTGATGTCATGATGCCTAAAATTGACGGATTCACACTGGCAGAAAAAATCATTAAGATTAATCCTGAAGTTCCTTTTGTTTTTCTCACAGTCCGAAAATTGAAAGACGATAAAATCAAAGGACTCAAATTAGGAGCCGACGATTATATTGCCAAACCTTTTGAAGCAGATGAGCTGGTTCTCCGTTTAAATAATATAGTAAGAAGAAGTGAAAAGACATCTCTGCCTGTTTCAGAAGAAATCCGAATTGGTGATTATGTTTTTAATCCGCAGCGTCTGGAATTGAAAATCGGAGAAACTATTCAAAGAGTTACTGAAAAAGAAGGTTCTTTAATTTTTTTCCTTTACAAAAATAAAAACCAACTGTTGAAACGGGAAGAAATACTAAAAGCTGTTTGGGGAAATGATGATTTTTTTTCAGGTCGAAGTATGGATGTTTTTATCAGCCGTTTGAGAAAATACTTTGTAAATGACCCAAAAATCTCTATTGAAAGTATCCGTAATATTGGATTGGAGTTCAAACTCAAACAATAAAAAAGCAGACCTGTAAGCCGGGTTCTGTATTTCTTAAAAAGAAACCCTTATCATTTATCTAGATTCCGAATTACTCCGGAACTCAATCTACCTACCCTTCGGCAACGGACGAGCAGCCCTTAAAAGCCGATATACTTGGTATTTCACCACATAGAGTTTACCTGGTTTCACTACAGCATTACCTGTACATACTTTCTGTTGCACTTGTCCTCCCGGAATTGCTTCCGGTGACGGGCGTTACCCGCTATGTTGCTCTATGGTGCCCGGACTTTCCTCCCTCTTTTTCAAGACGGCGATAAGGCGGTCTGCGACTGCAAAACTAATGCAATTAATCGAGATTTCCATTAATCTGTAATCTTACCTTATAATCTTATAAACTCAATTAACATTCCGTTAGCAGCTTCAGGGAAATTTATATTGTAAATTAGAAATACTAAAAACCAATTAAAAATATAAGTCATGGACCATCAAATGTATCATTATGCCACCGTATCCAAAGCTTTGGAAGAGTTGGCAGAAAAAGGATTCACAGTAGATTTTAATCTTGAAGCAGACCGTATTAAAGATTGTGGTGATTGCTTTGAAATTGTCCACATATACCGTTATGAAGGAGCTACCGACCCTGGAGACGAAGCAACCGTATACGGAATCAAATCGGACAAAGGTGAAAAAGGAGTCTATGTTTCCGGAGACCTGTCTTTTTCAGAAGACGAAGCAGCCCAAACTTTACATGAACTCGTAATTAAAGGCAGACAGCCTTCTGAATAAAGCATGAACCGATTAGAGGCAAAACTTCAAAAAATTGGCAGTAATCCAAAAGTAACGGCCCAGTCTGTAGGATTGAGATATGCTCCTCAAATGCATAAAGGCTATTACAGAATAAAAGGCAAAGACAATGCTTTTGTCTACAAGGATGAAAACAATACGATAATTAAAGATAAGTCTGTAATCGAAAGGATAAAAAAGCTGGTCATACCACCGGCTTGGGAGAATGTTTGGATTTCTCCTTATGAAAATGGGCATTTGCAAGTCACCGGAATTGATGCCAGAGGAAGAAAACAATACCGTTATCATCCGAATTGGAATAAAATCCGGAATCAATCTAAGTTTTACAGATTGAGACGGTTTGCAAATGCCCTTCCAATGATACGAAAACAAATCGAAAAAGATTTGAATCGTAAAGGACTTCCTTATGAAAAAGTAGTCGCGTTGGTTGTTAAACTAATCGAACTGACCCATATTCGTGTTGGAAATGATGCCTATAAAAAATTATATGGCTCTTTTGGATTAACAACATTGCGGGACAAACATGTGAAGTTTTCTAATTCATCCGTCTATTTTGAGTTTAAAGGCAAAAAAGGGGTGTCGCATAAAATAAGCCTGCAAAGTCGTAAGTTGGCCAATCTGGTCAAAAAATGCAAAGAAATTCCGGGACAGGAACTTTTCCAGTATTATGATGATGAAGGAAAACACCATTCCATTGGCTCGGCAGACATTAATAATTATCTCAAAGAAATTACACACGAAGATTTTACGGCAAAAGATTTCAGGGTATGGGCAGGAAGCGTGCACGCTCTGTTTACTTTTCAGGAAATAGGCCAGTTTATTACGGTTACGGAATGCAAAAGAAATATCGTTTCGGTTATTGATGATGTGGCCAAAAAGTTGGGAAATACCAGAGCTGTCTGTAAAAAGTACTATGTGCATCCTACCGTCATCGCCTCTTATGAAAAAGGCTCTATCTGGAATTACAAGGTAAAAGCTAATATTAAAAACAATAAACTGAACCCGGAAGAAGAAGCATTGGTCAGACTCTTGAAAAAAGAAACTATTGCTGAAGTTTTAGGATAAATTAAAAATTGTCATGAAAAAAATTATATGGCTTTTTATGGGAATCGGTTTTATTTCCTGTTCCGACAAAAAAGCAAAAACTATTGAAACCACTCCTGTTTCAGATACGATTGCTGAAACTATTTTGATTAAAACTACTGATAAAAAACAGCTTATCGTTCCGGGAAAAAGCATAGGACTTACCCATTTGGGACAAAATGCAGAAACACTCGCTGCTTTAGGACGACCTGATTTTTCTGATGCAGCTATGGGAAAAGCCTGGAGTACCTGGTATTCCAAAGACGATAAGAAAAACGAGTTGAATATTTATACAACTTATAAAAATTCTGAAATGACCGAAAAAGTAATCCGGCTTATCCGTATTACTTCTCCGGAATTTAAAACGGAAGATGGAATTTCAACGGGAAGTTCTATAAACACAATCCGAAACAGTTATCCAAAATTAGTATTATGTGGAAAATACAAAGATGCAGAAGGCACCGTTGAAATATATGATGCTGTAGATTTGGGAATTGCATTTGAAATCAGAAAAGATAACTGTATCAGTATTATCATCCATGAAACCGACAAAAAAGTAACTGACGAATACATTACTTTCCATCCCGATATGGAACGCTTTTAAGTATAGAAAAACTAATTTTAAAACTTTTCAACAGTATTTTTTAATCTTTAAATTTAGACCTATATTTGTCGTCCAGTCAAATTTCTATGGAACATTTCGTTGTATCAGCCCGCAAATACCGTCCGCAAACATTTAAAGATGTTGTGGGTCAGCAGGCTATTACAAATACCTTGTTGAATGCTATAGAAAACAACCACCTTGCACAGGCTTTGCTTTTTACCGGACCACGTGGTGTTGGTAAGACAACTTGTGCCAGAATCCTGGCCCGTAAAATAAACCAGGAAGGTTATGATGACCCAACCGAAGATTTTGCTTTCAACGTTTTTGAGCTGGATGCCGCATCCAACAACTCGGTTGACGATATCCGAAATCTGATTGACCAGGTACGTATTCCACCACAAACAGGCCAATACAAAGTTTATATCATTGACGAGGTTCACATGCTTTCGCAGGCTGCTTTCAATGCGTTTTTAAAAACCCTGGAAGAACCGCCAAAACATGCCATTTTTATATTAGCAACTACAGAAAAGCATAAAATAATTCCAACGATATTATCACGTTGCCAGATATTCGATTTCAAAAGAATTACGGTAAAAGACGCCAAAAACCATCTGGCAGATGTAGCCAATAGCGAAGGAATTACTTTTGAAGATGATGCTTTGCACATTATTGCCCAAAAAGCCGATGGTGCAATGCGTGATGCCTTGTCTATTTTTGACAGGGTCGTCAGTTTTTCAGGAAACAACCTTACCCGATTGGCAGTAACCGAAAACCTGAATGTACTGGATTATGAGACTTATATCAACATGACCGACCTGATTTTGGAAAACAAAATCCCGGAACTGCTGATTGCTTATAATGAAATTCTATCCAAAGGTTTTGACGGACATCATTTTATTGCCGGACTTGCTTCCCATTTCAGGGATTTGCTGGTTTCAAAAACCCCTAGTACTTTGGCTTTGCTCGAAGCCGGAGAACAAGCACAGAAAATGTACGGATTGCAAGCCCAAAAAGCTTCACAGGATTTCCTTTTAAAAGGAATTGACCTGGCAAATGACTGTGATTTAAAATTCAAATCCAGCCAAAACCAACGTCTTCTTGTTGAACTTTGCTTAATGCAATTGGCCTCTATCACTTTTGATGGAGAAAAAAAAAAGTTGACGGATATATAATTCCTCCTAATCATTTCTACGGAAGAGTACTCGAAATTCCTGTTAAATCACCCGAAATTATCCAAGTCGCAACTCCTCACGTTGTTGCTGAACCTGTACCTGCTGTAGAAGAAAAACCGGAAAAAGAAATTGCTCCGGTAGCCAAGGTTGAAACATCTACTCCTATCGAAGATAAAAGTGTAACGAAAATTTCTGCCTTATCACTTTCCAGCATTAGAGCAAAACGAGAGTTGGAAAAAGTAAACAGTACTATTGTAAGACATGAGGCTGAATTGCCTAAAGAACCTTTTACAGAAACCGACATGCTGTTGCAATGGAACAAATATGCACAGCGTTTGGGCGATAAAGGATATAAAATTCTGGAAGCGCTTTTATTAATTAATGACCCTAAATTAAAAGGAACTACCATTTATCATGAGCTTCCTAACGAAGGTTCAAAAATTGAATTTGAATCTGAAAAGCATGATCTTTTAGGGCATTTGCGTGGGAAACTCCATAATTACGATATCCAAATCGAGGTTGTTGTCAACGAAACCGTTGAGAATAAGTTTGCCTTTACACCTCAGGACAAATACAACAGGCTCAATGAAATTAATCCGAGCCTGGATATTTTGCGAAAAACGTTCGACCTTGATATTTAGGATTTTTGATTTAAGATTTTTGAATTTCGCTCTTAAATCCTAAATCTGACATCTTAAATCTAAAATCTTCCTTCTTAAATCTTATTATAATACATCGCCTTAACAATACCGTCTGAAAGCCCTATTTTTGGCACATAGATATTGCGGGCACCACTCCATTTCATTGCATTAAGATATACTTTGAGCGCAGGTATAATTACATCCGCACGGTCTGCATTGAGCCCCAGTTCGGCTATTCTTTGCTCATAGGAAAGTCCGTTGAGAAAAGAAAACTGAGAATTCAGATACATATACGACAAAGGCTTTTCCTGTAATTTTCCTGACATTTTAAAAACCTTATTAATATTTCCGCCGGAACCAATCATGTTTATGTGTTCGTAATCTTCCGTCACATGTTTAATCCATTTCTCAATTTCCTGCCATACGATGTCATTAACCATATTATTCAGCAAACGTACGGTTCCAATCTTAAATGATTTGGAGGCGACTATCTTGCCTTCTGTAAAAAGAGAAAATTCAGTACTACCTCCTCCAACATCTACATAAAGATAGGTTTGGTCGGTTTTCAGCAAATGGTGCAGGTCTGAAGAAGCAATTATAGCCGCTTCTTTCTTTCCGTCAATAATTTCAATTTTTACATCTGCCTTTTTCTTAATCAGGTCTACGACTTCCTTGCCATTGTATGCCTCACGCATAGCAGAAGTCGCGCAGGCCATATATTTTTCTACTTTATGCACTTTCATCAAAAGTTTGAATGCTTTCATGGCATCCACCATTCTTTCGATATTTTCTTCCGTAATTTCTCCTACGGTAAAAGCATCCTGGCCCAGACGAATCGGGACACGCACCAGGGAACTTTTGCTAAATTGGGTTTCTTTTCCTTTTTGTTCAACAATATTGGCAATCAGCAGGCGCATCGCATTGGAGCCAATGTCTATCGCCGCATATTTTCTTATCGTAATCATAAATTATTTATTCTATCATTTTAATAAAGCCGGAAACAATACCATTTCTGGCCGTTAACAGATGTACAAACTAATTAAGGTTTTCTGCAATTACTTCCAGTTTGTTTCTGTAATAATTATAGGTTTCTAACTGTGCCCTGAAAACAGGAGCATCTTTGCGAACCCTGTACAAATTGTCTAATTTTTCAGAATGCAGCCTTGCTTTTACATTTCCTTTCCAACCTATATTGAAGGTGTCTATCAATTCCTGTTTTATGCTCTCATCATAAATAGGACAGGTAACTTCAACCCTTTCATCAAGATTTCGGGTCATAAAATCGGCTGATGAGATGTAAACTTCGGGATCTCCATCATTATTAAAAATATAAACACGGGAATGCTCCAAATAATTATCGACAATACTGATGGCTTCTATATTATCGCTCATTCCCGGAACACCCGGAATCAGGGAACAAATTCCTCTCACAATCAGCCTTATTTTTACTCCTGCCCTGCTTGCATCATACAGTTTATCAATCATACCATAATCTGAAAGGCTATTCATTTTCAAACTGATATGAGCTTCTTTTCCTTCTTGAGCATTGGCAATTTCCCTATCAATCAGTTTTTCAAAACGCGTTCTTGTGTAATGGGGTGAAACGATAAGGTGTTTATATCGGTGTACGCGGTAATTGATATCAAAGAAATCAAAAATCTTTGCGACATCTTTTAATATTTTAGAATGGCTCGTAAACAAGGTCACATCAGTATAAACCTTAGCTGTTGATTCGTTGAAGTTTCCAGTAGAAATTAATCCGTAGCGTTTTACCTTTCCTTCTTCAACACGTTCAATCACACATATCTTACTGTGAACTTTTAGCCCTTTTATTCCAAAAATCAATTCAATTCCTTCAGTCTGCATCTGTTCTGCATACGAAATGTTGCTGGCTTCATCAAAACGTGCCTGCAATTCGATTTGTACAGTTACCTTCTTGCCATTTTTTGCCGCATTAATCAAGGAACTGATAATCTGGGAATTTTTAGCCAGACGGTACAAAGTAATCTTTATCGAAATTACTTTTGGATCCAGTGCTGCTTCACGTAAAAATTTAATCAGGTAAGAAAACGATTGGTAAGGCGCATTGACCAGATAATCTTTTTTGGCAATCTTTTCAAGCATGCTCCCTTCCAGACTTAATCCGTCAACCGGCAAAGGAACATTAGACTGGTATAAAAGATCTTGTCTCCCAAGATTAGGAAAATCCATATAATCCCGTCGGTTATGGTATCTTCCTCCAGGAATAATACTATCTGTCGAGTCGATTCCCATTTTATTCAGGAAAAATTTCAGCGTATCTTTTTCTATAGACTGGTCATATACAAAACGTACCGGTTCCCCTATCCTGCGATCTTTTACACTGGTGGAAATTTTTTCCATCAAACTTTTGCTCTGATCACTATCAATATCCAGCTGCGCGTCTCTCGTTATTTTTATCATGTGTGCTGATATGCTCTCATAGTCAAAAATATTGAATATACTGCCCAGGTTATATCTTATAACATCATCCAACAATATGATATATTGCTTATCATTGCTTGATGGCAATACAACAAATCGGTTTATGGTTTTTGGAATTTCAATAACGGCATAGCGTACGTCCTTTTTTGGTTTTTTGATTTTTAATACCGTATCCTTGACAACTATTTTGGTTGTTGATTTGGGTTTGGTCATAACCAATTTAACAGCCAGATATCCGGATGTATCCTTTAAAACAGGAAATTCGGCAAGATCATTCAAAATAATCGTTACCAGAGCCGGACTAACTTTCTGTATAAAAAAGTCTTTTATAAAATTTTCCTGTTCACGGGAAATTTCAGTCTCGTTGATGATAAAAATATTCTCGTTTTCGAGCTCACTTTCAATATTGCTCAGGATTCTTAAACTTTCCGATTGTTGCTGGATTACGATTTCTGTTATATCCTTGACCAATTGTTGTGAACTAATACCTCCCAAAAGTTTTTCACCTGAAACACCAGCATGGCTCAATCTGCGGATAGCTGCAAATCGGACACGGAAAAATTCATCAAGATTATTGGAAAAAATTCCTAAAAATCGGAGTCTGTCTAATAGTGGTACATTTTTATCGGCGGCTTCTTGAAGAACTCTCGCATTAAAAGCAAGCCAGCTTTTTTCACGATCAATATAACGGTAATCAGTTGGTGGAATCATATTTTTTTAAATCTCTAGGAAAAATCACTTGTTGCGTTTTGCCTTTATCGATCGATTGCCAGTCATTGCTTTGAAAATTAATAGAAACAAATCCGGTTGTGGGAACATTATCGATAAAAACGTTCCCAAATTTATTAACAAAATTTGTTATAGCATCATTATGTCCGAAAAGAATAACGTTGTCATAATCATTATTACATGATTTTATAATTTTCTCCAGCTGACGGTCATCGAAAGTATACAGTTCGTCCTTAAAAATAATGCTTTCAATCGGACATGAAAGATTTTGGGCAAAAATAATAGCCGTTTCTGAAGCTCTTTTTGCTGTGCTGCTTAGTATAGTAAAAGTTTTAGGAAGGTGTTTTCCTATTTCCATCGAAACCAAATGGGCATCCTGCATTCCTCTACTGGCTAAAGGACGATCTTTATCCAGAAGTGGGGCATTCCAGCTTGATTTCCCATGTCGTATTAATATCAAATTTTTCATAAATGATAATTTAAAAAACTAGTTAGACTTCAAAAAACACCACTATTTATAAGAACAAATTACAAAAAAAAGTTTACTTCACAGACATTTTAAGCACTTTTATCGAAAAAACTACCGATTTCGATTAGTTAAATATTTATTAACATAAATTCGCTATAGAAAAGTCAATTAATATAAACTTTAGACTACCATCAGTTGCAAATTTTAGATAGCAAAACTTAATACCACCTTTTGAAGTTTTCTATCAGTCAGGTTGCAAAATTTCCCTTTTAACAAATACTCTGTATCCAAAAATACTTGGACTGTCATTCCATGCTTTTATTTTAACGATAAATCAATAAAGAAACCAGAAAACTGACAATAATTAAAAAATTGAATTGAATAACCAGAGAATTATGTAAAAAAGATACTTTAACGACTATTTATGCTATTCACGGATAAAATTATTTATCTAAAAAACTAGATGTTAGTTTTATCCCGAAAAGTAATTCGAATGTTCTTATTTCTATCAAAATAAGATCTATGCTTTTTAAAAACTTTACCCAAAAAATACGTACATGAAAAATTTTACGCTGCGTGAGGAAATAAAAGTTCCACAAGCTTTTATCACCGAAAAGAAAAATGGCTGCCTAAAAAAACAAGTCCGATTTAATAACAAAATAGTTCTTAGTAGATTATTTCTCCTAGGCTTGTTAATTTTAGTTGCGATACCTTCGTTTGCACAGCAAAAAGAACTTCCAGTATCCGGCAGGGCTACAAAGCCTAATATTCCCTATGCTCCTAAAGTAAAAGAGAATAAGGGCGGACTGGAATATCAAACCATGGCTGTTGCCGGATCAATTTCGGTAGCAGAAAATGCTACATACAATGCTTATACACCAGAACAATTGGTGAAAAACCTTTTTGTTACGGGTTGCTTATCGGCAAGCAATGTAAGATTTGGTTATTATTCAAGAAATAACAATACTTACACGTGGCAAAACCATACATGGTCATCAACACCTGGAAATCGCCAATTAGCTTATTTCAATAAAGCAACTTCTACTTTTCCTATTGAAGAAGGATTATTGCTTACGACCGGAAAAGCTTCATCTGCGATGGGGCCAAACAATACGGGAGGAAGCACGGACGAAATGGTAAGTGCTGCCAATGATCCTGATTTGGCAAGCATTACAGGGAGAAGAATTTACGATGCTGCAACTTTGGAATTTGATTTCGTACCAGCAGGTAATACTTTAGAATTTAAATATGTCTTTTCTTCAGAAGAATATTTGGAATATTGTGAAACCGGATATAATGATGCCTTTGGTTTTTTCTTAAGCGGTCCTGGAATTTCAGGTCCTTACAGAAATAATGCTATCAATTTGGCATTACTTCCTAGTAGTACAACTCCAATCTCTATCAATACAATCCACGCGGCAGGCACAAACGTTGATGGTGTTAATTTCCCTGCAGTAAACGGACAATATTATCAAAATAATGCAGCCGGATCAACTACTACACAATTTGATGGAAATACCGTTATCTTAACTGCTACCTATCCTGTTACACCTTGCTCCACCTACAGAATCAAATTGAGTATTGGTGATGCAAGTGACCAGAAATGGGATTCCGGAGTTTTTCTGGGAGCCCGAAGCTTCAACTCCGAAAATATTGTTCTTACGAACTATGGAAATATGATTGAAAACCAGAACAATATTTTTGAAGGATGTAATAATAAATTCAGAGTACAAAGAACTGGCAGTGATATTTCACAGCCATTAGTTGTGAATCTGCTTTTGTCAGGAACTTTTACCAATGGAGTCGACATTCAGACAACTGGCGGACAGCCATTTCCAACACAGGTAACAATTCCGGCTAACCAAACTTATATCGACATACCTTATACTACAGTAGCTGATGCTATTTCAGACAATAGTGAAACTTTTATTGTAAGGACAATAACAAGCTGTCCTTGTTCCAGTGATGTAGTATATGTAACGCAAACGATGACCATCTACGAAACAGCTGTTCTTAACTCTATCAATGCTACTAATGCACAGTGTAACGGACAAAACAATGGAACATTGACCGTAAACGTTTCAGGTGGTTCAGGAAGCTACTTATATTCTATTGATAATGGTGCAAATTGGCAAAGTATCAATACTTTTTCAAACCTGTCACCAGGAAATTATACTGTAGTTGTAAAAGACCCTGGAAGTTGTAAACCAAATCTTAGTGGTACTGCTACTATTGGAAACCCTACTCCTATTGTTGCAAATGCTGGACCTGATGTTACTATCTGTCCGGGAGGAAATACGCAACTAAGCGGTAGCGGTGGTGTTATTTACAGCTGGAGTCCGTCAACAGGATTAAATTTCAATAATATTGCGAATCCTATTGCTTCTCCAACAACAACTACTACCTACACACTGACAGTAACCAATGCTAACGGACAATGTACATCAACAGATCAGGTAGTTGTTAATGTTGATTCAGCGCCTGTAGCGCCAACTGCTGCAAGCGTAAACAATAATAATATCTGTTCAAATGCAGGTGGAAATATTGTTTTATCTGCTACAGGAGGATCAGGCACTACCTTAAAATGGTATACTTCTAGTTGTGGCGGAACAGCAATTGGAACAGGAAACAATCTTTCTATTGCAGCACCAACACAAACAACTACCTATTATGTACGTTGGGAAAACAGCTGTGGAAATTCAACATGTGCTCAAGTGACTGTGACTGTAAAACCTACTGTTACCTTAACTGGTCCGGCTAATGCCAGCATTCAGGGATGTAACCAAAGTAGTATTACTCCTTTGACTTATAGTGAAACACCAGTCTCAATTACATTAGCTCAATTCCAAAGTGCAGGAGGTACAACTTCAAATGCTTCTCTGGCACATACAATAACTTATAAAGACACTAAAACAGGAAGTTGTCCTACGGTTGTCACCAGAGTATTTACAGTTGCTACAGATTGTACAACTGCAAATTTTACTCAGACAATCACTATAAACGACACTACAGCTCCAACATTTAACGGAACATTGCCATCAAACATCACAGCCGCTTGTGGAAACATCCCGGCTGCGGCTACGCTTACCGCAACCGATGCCTGTGGAAGCGCGACTGTAACTTTTGCTGAGACAAGAACTGACGGTGCCTGCGCCGGAAGCTATACGCTTACAAGAAAATGGACGGCTACCGACCTTTGTGGTAACACTGCCGTACATACGCAAGTAGTAACCGTAACCGATACACAGGCTCCAACATTTACTGGTACATTGCCTGCGGCTAGTATCACTGCATCTTGTGGAAACATCCCAACTGCGGCTACGCTTACCGCAACCGATGCCTGTGGAAGCGCGACTGTAACTTTTGCTGAGACAAGAACTGACGGTGCCTGCGCCGGAAGCTACACCCTTACAAGAAAATGGACGGCTACCGACCTTTGTGGGAACACTGCC